>Ga0207433_10000301_pt1 | contig 116300 bp, 109 predicted proteins | sample YelNatPaOPGAMG01_FD_187559 | JGI IMG/M metagenome (GOLD analysis project Ga0207433, IMG submission 187559) | Hot spring thermophilic microbial communities from Obsidian Pool, Yellowstone National Park, USA - OP-RAMG-01 (SPAdes) (version 3) | ecosystem: Environmental > Aquatic > Thermal... | reverse complement strand
CCGCCCAGCGCCTTGCGCCGCTCGATCAGGTATTTCATTTCCGGCGTGTCGTCGGCCGGTTTGAAGAAGGGCAGATTGGGCAGCTCGTGGTCGGGGATGGGGATGTTGAAGCGGTCGCGGAACTCGCGGATGTCCTCGTCGGTGAGCTTTTTCACCTGGTGCGCGACGTTGCGCGCCTCGGCCGCGCGGCCCATGCCATAGCCCTTGATGGTCTTGACCAGGATGACCGTCGGCCCGCCCTGGTGGTGGGCCGCGGCGTGGAACGCGGCGTAGACCTTCTGCGGGTCGTGGCCGCCGCGGTTCAGCCGCCAGATGTCTTCGTCGCTCATGTGCTCGACCATTTTCAGCAGCCGCGGGTCGCGGCCGAAGAAATGCTTGCGCACGAACGCACCGTCGTTGGCCTTCATCGCCTGGTAGTCGCCGTCGAGCACGTCCATCATCACCTGGCGCAAGATGCCGTCCTTGTCGCGCGCCAGCAGCGGGTCCCAGTACGAACCCCAGATCAGCTTGATCACATTCCAACCGGCGCCGCGGAAGTCGGCTTCGAGCTCCTGGATGATCTTGCCGTTGCCGCGCACCGGACCGTCCAGACGCTGCAGATTGCAGTTGACGACGAACACCAGGTTGTCGAGTTTCTCGCGCGCGGCCAGTCCGATCGCTCCCTTGGACTCCGGCTCGTCCATTTCGCCGTCGCCGCAGAACGCCCAGACCTTGCGTTTGGCCGTGTCGGCCAGGCTGCGTGCGTGCAGATACTTGAGGAAGCGGGCGTGGTAGATCGCCATGATCGGCCCCAGCCCCATGCTGACGGTGGAGAACTGCCAGAAATTGGGCATCAGCTTGGGGTGCGGGTAGCTCGACAGCCCCTTGCCCTCGACCTCGCGGCGAAAGTGCGCGAGTTGTTCCTCGCTCAGCCGCCCCTCCATGAATGCGCGGGCGTAGATGCCGGGCGAGCTGTGGCCCTGGAAAAAAATCAGGTCGCCGCCGTGCTCGGCGGTCGGCGCGTGCCAGAAATGGTTGAACCCGGTGCCATACATCGTCGCCACCGAAGCGAACGAGGCCATGTGCCCGCCCAGGTCACCACCGTCAGCCGGGTGCAGTCGGTTGGCGCGCACCACCATGGCCATCGCGTTCCAGCGCATATAGGCGCGCAGCCGCTCTTCGATTTCCAGATTGCCGGGGCTGCGCGCTTCTTCGTCGGGCGGGATGGTATTGACGTAAGCCGTATTGGCAGAAAACGGCAGGTCCACACCGTGTTGCCGCGCTTCGTCGATCAAGGTTTCGAGCAGGCTGTGCGCCCGGCCCGGGCCTTCGGTTTCGATCACCGCACGCAGGGCGTCGAGCCATTCGCGGGTTTCCTGCGGGTCGGCATCCCCGGCGGCTGCAGACAGCGAGCTGGGTTGCATCTCGGGTAAAGCGGCCATGCTGTTCTCCTCATTGGTTCACGGCAGTATCGCAAACAGTTTTTCGAATGACAAGATTTAATTTCATATAGTGAAATTAAATCCGGCTTTTTTGAACGCGTTTCGCGGCTCGTAGACGCCCTGCTGCGCACGGTCAAAAATCGCCGTTCGTCGCAGCCGACCCGATGACTTTAGACTTTTGTCGTGAAACGTACAAAACCCTTCCCGGTGCAGCATCGACGCAACTGGCTGCAGCATTTCGGTTTGCTGCGCGCGCGAGCGCTGTTGCGGCGGTTGCAGTCCGACCGCGTGCTGCTCGTGCTGCCGCTGGTGGTTTTTGTGCTTTTTCTCGCAGCGATGGCCGCGCTCGTGCGCTATTCGCAACAAGCGGATCTGCAGCGCGACAAGGACAACCTGCAACGCGACAGCGAATGGGCGCAGCAGCGGATCAGTCTGGACCTCACCTTGGCGCAAGACCAGGTGCAGGCCATTGCCAACAATCTGGCATTGCACGACGATCGCGCCGGTCCGTTCGACGCACAGGCGCTGCGCTTGCTCCACCGCTATGCGCAAATCGTGCTGCTGTATTACGCCCACGCCGACGGTTCGGTGGTATTCAAAAAGGGCAGCCCCAACCTGCCGACCGAGCAAATCGCCTCGCTAGCAGGCAAAACGCTCAAGCGCAGCATCAGCCTGCAATTGATCCAGCAGGCCCTGGTCAGCCAGCGCACCGCCTACTCCGTCCCGTTCAAGACCGCCGACAACGGCTGGCTGCTCGAATCGGCCACCCCGGTGCTGCGCAACGACCAGCTCACCGGCGTGGTCGGTGTGGTGTACTCGGTGGAGGGCATTTTGCGCAACTCGGTTCCCGAAGACCTCAACGCCAGCTACGCCGTCTCCCTGCTGAATGGCAATAACGAGCTGCTGGTCAGCGCCTCCAGCCAGCCGGTGCGCGACAAGGCCTTGCAGTATCGCGCACCGCTGCCGCCATTCGAGCCCGGTCTGGTGCTGCAGGTCAGCAGCTACCGCAGCAGCCCGAGCTGGACGACCAAGGGTTTGTACTGGAGCGTATTTTTGCTCTCGGCACTGACGCTGTGGACGCTGTTGACGAGCTGGAACCAGTTGCGCCAGCGTCTGAGCGCGCAGCAAGCGCTGACGCGCGAAACGGCGTTTCGCCGCGCGATCGAAAACTCGCTGTCCACCGGCATGCAAGCCGTGGATATGCAGGGGCGCATTCAGTATGTGAACCTGTCGTTCTGCCGCATGACCGGGTTCGAGGAGAGCGACCTCATCGGCAGCCAGCCGCCCTACCCCTACTGGCCGTCGCAGCAAGGGGCGGAAATGGCGCTGGCGATCCAGCAAAGTCTGGACGGCCTGGCGCCGCCCTCGGGATTCGCGCTGAAAATCCGCCGCAAGAACGGCAGCGAGTTCGACGCTCGGGTGTACGTCTCGCCGCTGATCGACGTGCGCGAGAAGCAGACCGGCTGGATCATGTCGGTCACCGACATCACCGAGCCGACGCGCATCCGCCAGGAACTGGCCGCGTCGCACGAACGCTTCGTCGCCGTGCTCGAAGGGCTGGACGCAGCCGTGTCGGTGATTTCGCTCGGCACCGAAGAACCGTTATTCGCCAACAAACTCTACCGGCAGTGGTTCGGCGCGTCAGTGCACGGCCACCTCATGCTCAACGGCGGGCAGATGACCAGCGTGGCCGGGGACGATCATGCCGACACCGTCGATTCATTCGCCGGACTGCCGGCCGACGAAATCCTCGACGGCCAGGCCAATGTGCACGAGACCTATGTGCAGGCGCTCGATCGCTGGTTCGACGTGCGCCAGCGCTACATGCAATGGGTCGATGGCCGCGTGGCGCAACTGCTCATTGCCACCGACATCACGCCGCGCAAGCGCGCCGAGGAAACCGCCCGCAAGCAGGAGGAGAAAGCGCAGATCACCAGCCGCCTGATCACCATGGGCGAGATGGCCTCATCGTTGGCGCATGAACTCAACCAGCCGCTGACGGCCATCAGCAACTACACCTCGGGCATGATCGCCCGCGTCAAGACCCACGGCATGGCGCAACACGAATTGCTCGAAGCGCTGGAAAAAACCAACCGCCAAGCGCAGCGTGCCGCCGGCGTCATCAAGCGGGTGCGCGATTTTGTGAAAAAAAGCGAACCGGCCCGTGTGTCGTGCCGGGTGCAGGACATCGTGCGCAACACCTTGGAGCTGGCCGAGATCGAGCTCACCCGGCGCAACGTGCGCCTGCTCAGCTTCGTCGCCCCGGGCATCCCAACGCTGTACGCCGACCCGATCCTGATCGAGCAGGTTTTGCTCAACCTGTTGCGCAACGCCGCCGAATCGGTGGACAAGGCCGGGCGGCAGGGCAACCAGCGCAGCATCGAACTCAAGGTACTGGCCGACGGCGAGCGGGTGACGTTCTCGGTCAAAGACCACGGCACCGGCATCGACCCGACGGTGATGGAGCGGCTGTTCGAGGCGTTCTACACCACCAAGGCCGAGGGCCTGGGCATCGGATTGAACATTTGCCGCTCGATCATCGAGTATCACCAGGGCCGGTTGTGGGCGGAGAATTACTACAATCAAAATCAGATCGCGGGCTGCATTTTCAGCTTCACCCTGCCGCTGGGCGCACCCAAACCCGGTGCGCCTGCGGCTTCGCTGGACGGGCCTGCACCTACCGACTTTCTCCCTTCCCGTTTCTGAGCCCCAAGCGCACGCGCATGAAAACAGCGACCAAAGGTACCGTGTATGTCGTGGACGACGATGAAGCCGTGCGCGACTCGTTGCAGTGGCTGCTCGAAGGCAACGACTACCGCGTGCGTTGCTTCGAATCCGCCGAAACCTTCCTTGCCCGCTTCGACCCGCGTGAAATCGCCTGCCTGATCGTCGATGTGCGCATGCCTGGAATGAACGGCCTGGAGCTACAGGACGAATTGCTGCGGCGTGGCTGCACCATGCCGCTGGTCTTCATCACCGGCCACGGCGACGTGCCGATGGCGGTGGACACGATGAAAAAAGGCGCGGTCGACTTCATCGAAAAGCCGTTCAACGAAACCGTGCTGCGCGACCTCGTCGACCGCATGCTGCAAAAAGCCCGGCTGGACGCCGAACAGCAGCAAGCCGAGGCCAGCCGCGGCGCCTTGCTGGCGCGGCTGACCGCGCGCGAGTCGCAGGTGCTCGAACGCATCGTCGCCGGCCGGCTGAACAAACAGATCGCCGACGATCTGAACATCAGCATCAAAACGGTCGAGGCGCACCGCGCCAACATCATGGAAAAACTCGGCGTCAGCACGGTTGCCGATTTGCTCAAAATCGCGCTGGGCTCGCCCAAGTAAGCCAACCCCGCGATGCCAGCCGGTCGTTGCCCGCCCCCGCACCCGGCCTGTTTTTTGTTTCCACTGCCCGCACCATGACCGCACAACGCATCGACGGTATCGCTCTTTCCGCTTCCATCCGCGCGCAAGTCGCGCAGCGTGCGCAGGCCTGCGCCCAGGCTGACCACCGACCGGGGCTGGCGGTCATCTTAGTTGGCGACAACCCGGCCAGCCAGGTCTATGTGCGCAACAAAATCAAGGCGTGCGAGCAAACCCACATCCGCTCGGTGCTGGAGCACTATCCGGCCGATTTCACCGAAGCCGCGCTGCTGTCGCGCATCGCCGCGCTCAACGCCGCCCCGGACATCCACGGCATCCTGGTGCAACTGCCTTTGCCCAAGCACATCGACGCACACAAGGTCATCGAGGCGATTTCGCCGGACAAAGACGTCGACGGCTTTCACGTCGCCAGCGCCGGCGCGCTGATGGTCGGCCGTCCAGGTTTCAAGCCGTGCACTCCCTACGGCTGCATGAAAATGCTCGAATCCATTGGCCTGACCGACCTGCGCGGCAAGCATGCGGTGGTCGTCGGCCGCTCGAACATCGTCGGCAAACCCATGGCGCTGATGCTGCTGGCGGCCAACGCCACGGTGACCATCGCGCACAGCGGTACCACCGATCTGGGAACCGTCTGCCGCCAGGCCGACATTCTGGTAGCCGCGGTCGGCCGCGAAAAGCTCATCACCGCCGACATGGTCAAGCCCGGCGCCGTGGTGATCGACGTCGGCATGAACCGCAACGCCGAAGGCAAGCTGTGCGGCGACGTCGATTTCGCCGCGGTCAGCGAAATCGCTGGCTGGATCACCCCGGTGCCCGGTGGCGTGGGGCCGATGACCATTGCCATGCTGCTGGTCAATACCGTCGAGTCCTGCGAACGCCAGCATGGCGGCAAATAATGGCATGATGATGACCGCAGTCCACTCCACCGATGCCACGCCGGCCGACTGGCCACAGAACAATCCGCTGTGTGATTTCTCCGGCCTGCCGGATTTTGCCGCGGTACAGCCACAGCACATCGCCCCGGCGATCGACGCGCTGATCGACGCCGCCGAACGCACGCTGCGGCAAGTCACCTCTGCAGCCACGCCGCCAACGTGGGACAGCGTGGTCGAGCCGCTGGAAGCCGCCACTGAACACTTGAGTCGCGCTTGGGGAGTGGTCAGCCATTTGAACGCCGTGGCCGACACCCCCGAGCTGCGCGCGGCATACAACGCCATGCTGCCGCGCGTCACCGAGTTCTGGACCCGCCTGGGGCAGAGCGCGGATTTGCTGCACCAGTACCAGGCGCTGCGCGACCAGCCGGGGTTTGCCGCGCTGAGTCCGGTTCGGCAGCGCATCATCGACCACGCGTTGCGCGACTTTCGCTTGAGCGGCGCGCTGCTCGAAGGCGCGGCGCGCGAGCGATACGCCGCGATCCAGGAGCGCCTGGCCGCGCTGAGCCAGACCTTCTCCGAACACGTGCTCGACGCCACAGCGGCGCACGCCGAGTATGTCGGGGAGGATCAGGTTGCCGGCATCCCCGCCGACGCACTGCATGCCGCGCGCGACGCCGCGGCGCGCGACGGCCGCGAAGGCTACAAATTCACCCTGCACTATCCGTCGTACATGCCGGTTTTGCAGCATGCAGAGCACCGACCGCTGCGCGAGCGCCTGTACCGCGCCTACGTCACCCGCGCCAGCGAGCTGGGCGAGCCCAAATTCGACAACTCGGCAGTGATGGCCGAAATTCTGGCATTGCGAGACGAAGAAGCGCGGCTGCTCGGCTACGCCAATTTTGCCGAAGTGTCGCTTGTGCCGAAAATGGCCGGCACGCCTGCCGAGGTGATGCATTTTTTACGCGATCTGGCCGCCCGCGCCCAGCCCTACGCACTGCGCGACCTCGACGCCTTGCGCACCTTCGCCCGCCAGCGGCTCGGTCTGGACACGCTCGAAGCCTGGGACATCGCCTGGGCGTCGGAAAAGCTACGGCAGGCGCGCTACGCATTGTCCGAGCAGGAGGTGCGGCAGTACTTTACCCTGCCTACGGTGATCGGTGGTTTGTTCCGCGTGGTGCAAACGCTGTTCGGCGTGCGGCTGCGCCGGGAGGAAGGCGACATCCACGCCTGGCACGACGACGTCACCCTCTACCGCATCGAATCCGCCGAAGGTGAACTGGTCGGTCAGTTCTACCTCGACCTCTACGCCCGCGACGGCAAGCGCTCCGGTGCGTGGATGGATCATGTGCGCAGCCGTTGGCGCCGCGCCGATGGCACGCTGCAAACCCCGGTGGCGACGCTGACGTGCAACTTCCCCTCGCCGGTCGGCGGCAGGCCGGCGCTGCTCAGCCACGACGACGTACAGACGCTGTTTCACGAATTCGGCCACGGCCTGCACCACATGCTCACCCAGGTCGATGACATCGCGGTGTCCGGAATTTCCGGGGTCGAGTGGGATGCAGTCGAACTGCCCAGCCAGCTGATGGAAAACTTTTGCTGGGAGTGGGAGGTGCTGCGCTTTCTCACCAAGCACGTCGACAGCGGCGAGCCGATGCCGCGCACGCTGTTCGACAAAATGCTCGCCGCGAAAAATTTCCAGTCGGGACTACAAACGCTGCGTCAGGTCGAATACGCGCTGCTCGACATGCGGCTGCACCACGATCTGCACACCTTCACTCCCGCGGCCATCGAAACCCTGGTCGAACAAAACCGCGAAGAAGTCGCCGTGCTGCAGCCGCCGCCGTTCAACCGTTTCGTCTGCAGTTTTTCGCACATTTTCGCCGGCGGTTATGCCGCGGGCTACTACAGCTACAAATGGGCCGAAGTGCTGTCGGCAGACGCCTACGAGCGTTTCGAGGAAGAAGGGCCGCTCAATCCTGCGGTGGGCCGCAGCTACTGGCAGACCATCCTCGCCGTGGGTGGCAGCCGCGATGCCATCGAGGCATTCAAAGCGTTCCGCGGCCGTGAACCGCGCATCGACGCGCTGCTGCGCCACCAGGGCATGACCGCACAGGTGGCGTGACCGACTGCCGCGGTTGTGGCCCAAAAACCGCGATGGAGCGTCACGGCGGGCCGAAATCGTGGCACACTGAAAAACTTCATTGCTCGATCCGCACCGCACAGATGAAACCGACGATCCGCATGCTCCGCCTCCTGCTTGCCGTCGCGCTCGGCGCGGGTGCAAGTACGCCTGCCTGGGCGATTTACAAAATCGTCGCGCCTGACGGCTCGGTGACGTTCAGCGACGTGCCGCCGAGTTCGATGCAGGGCAAAAAGGTCGAATCGCTGTCCGCCCATGGCGCGGTGCAACCGGCCGAAAGCAACGATCTTGCCGCGCTGCCCGCGGCGCTGCGCCAGGCCGTGCGCAAATACCCGGTGACGCTGTACACCACACCGCAATGCGACGCCTGCGACGCGGCGCGCCAATTCCTGCTGCAGCGTGGCGTACCGTTCAGCGAAAAAACCGTGAGCACCAACGCCGACATCCAGGCGTACAAAGCGCAGTCCGGCGGCAGTGACCGGCTACCGCTGATCACCATCGGCTCGACGCGGCTGCCGCCCGGTTTCAATTCCAGCAGTTGGGCCACGGCGCTCGACGCCGCCGGCTACCCCAAGAGCAACGAACTGCCGCGCGGCTACGTCCGCCCAGCTCCCACGCCGCTGGCGCCCGCCTCTGCGCCGCGACACGACGCGGCGCACAACCCGGCAAGCGCACCGGCGCTGCCCCCCGTGCTGCCGCCGCCCAATCCCAACGCGCCCAAGGGATTCCAGTTTTGATCCGGCCCGCCGCCCGCCGAGGTTGGTTGCGGGCGGACATGATCGGACGCCGCGGTAGATGGCGCGGTCAGACGAAATCGCGCCTGTCCACCCCGCTGGCCGTCCCGATCAACGCGGTATCGGCGCCGCGGTGAGCGAAAATCCCCACGGTGACCACGCCAGGGATCTGGTTGACGCGGGTTTCGAATTCACGCGGCTGGGTGATGCGCAGGCCGTGCACGTCGAGAATCAAATTGCCATTGTCGGTGAGGTAACCAGTGCGCTCGCGCGGCTCGCCGCCGAGGTCGCGCAGTTTGCGCGCCACCAGCTCGCGCGCCATCGGCACGACTTCGACCGGCAGAGGAAACTGCCCCAGCGTCTGCACCAGCTTGCTCTGGTCGACGATGCAGACGAAGCGCTCGGCCGCCGCGGCGATGATTTTCTCGCGGGTCAACGCGCCACCGCCACCCTTGATCATCGCGCCGGACGGGTCGATCTCGTCGGCACCATCCACATACACCGGAATCTGGCCGACGTCGTTCAAGTCGTAAACCGCGATCCCATGCGCGCGCAGCCGCTGCGTCGAGCGTTCCGAGCTCGACACCGTACCGCGAATCTGGTGTTTGATAGTGGCTAGCGCGTCGATGAAAAAATTCACCGTCGATCCCGTGCCCACACCGATGATTTCTCCGCGCGGCACCAGATCGAGCGCGGCGGCGGCGACCAGTTGTTTGAGTTCGTCTTGCGTCATCTCGGCTCTTCACGAAAAATGTCAGGTTTGATTATCGCCGCACGCAGCGCCGACGTTGCGTTGCCGCTTCGCGTCCATGCCCGCCTCTTACGCGCTGATTCGCCCAATTTTGTTCCGCCTCAATCCAGAATGGGCGCACCAGCTCACGCTGCGCGGTATCCGCCTGGCGCATTCCGCCGGGCTGTCGCTGCTGTACGCCAGCCCGCCGGTGCACGACCCGGTTGAATTGCTCGGGCTGCGCTTTGCCAACCGTGTCGGCCTGGCCGCCGGTCTGGACAAAAACGGCGAAGCCATCGATGCGCTTGCCGCCATGGGTTTCGGTTTCGTCGAAGCCGGCACCGTCACGCCGCGGGCGCAGCCGGGCAATCCCAAACCACGCTTGTTCCGCCTGCCGCAGGCGCAGGCGTTGATCAACCGCATGGGGTTCAACAACGACGGCCTGGAGGCATTTTTGCGTCATGTGCGCCGCAGCCACCGCCCGGTGCCCATCGGGCTGAACATTGGCAAAAACGCCAGCACTCCGGTGGAGCAGGCGCTAGACGACTACCGCATCGGCTTGCGCGGCGTCTACACCGCCGCCGACTATGTCAGCATCAACATTTCCTCGCCGAACACGCGCAATCTGCGTCAACTGCAAACCGACACGGCACTGCCCGCGCTGCTGCACGGTCTGGCCGAGGAGCGCGAGGCCTTGCGCCAGCAGCATGGCCGCAATGTGCCGATGCTGCTCAAAATCGCCCCCGACCTGGACGACAGCCAAATCGACTTCATCGCCGACCAGCTCGTCGCGCACGACATGGACGGGGTGATCGCCACCAACACCACTCTCTCGCGCGACGCAGTGGCCGGGCTGCCGCACGCGCAGGAGGCCGGCGGCTTGAGCGGCGCACCGCTGCGCGCAGCCTCCACCCGGGTGATCGCCCGGCTGCGCCAACGCCTAGGAAGAGATTTTCCGATCATTGGCGTCGGCGGCATCCTCAGCGGTGCCGACGCGGTGGAAAAACGCCAGGCCGGCGCCGATCTGGTTCAGCTCTACACCGGGCTGATCTACCGCGGTCCTGCGCTGGTGCGTGAGTGCGCGGCAGCGCTGACCCGGCGGTAACGACAGCGAGTAGAGCGAGGGTCATGTGGCTGGCCCCCGCGTTCCGCCACGGCCCGCGCCCGTTGACGCTCTCGGCCCTTCGGTCCCTGCAGACACCGACGATGGCCTCTGCCGACTTCTGCGCGCGCATCCCGTCGCCTGCCGGCGCCGGTAGCCATCTCGGGCACACGGTCAGACCTCCCCGGGTATTGCGCACCCACCGCCACGCTTCTGCCTGTCGGATATGCGCGGCGCCGTTCCGTGCAAGTTTCGGGCTTTGATGAGTAGGACATCTCACCCCGCTGCGTCGCCTCGTATCCGCTTCCTGTTCGTCTGGCCAGCGCTTTGCCATCCGGCTTGCTCCAGACCCGCAGTCGCCCGCGTAGCCCTTGCCTTCGGCTAACCGTTCCCCTTGCCGGGCCGGTAGAGGACTTCCACCAGTGGGTGCGCCCTTGCCGGGCGCACCATGAAAAAGCGCCTGCAACTCTGAAGTTGCAGGCGCTTTGGATGATGCGGTTGACGATCGGCTGGCGATTCGCCGGTTGCTTCGCCGCGGATGTCACCTTGCGAAGACACCCGCCACGCTCATTTATTTTTGTTTGAGGCGGGTTTTATTTGCCGTGATGTGCTCGTAAATTTCGCGCGAACGCTGCGACAGCGGCCGGCCGAAACCCTCGCGCCATGGCGAGGACACCTTGACTTGGGGACGCTTACGGAAGGTCGAGGCGACTTCCTCGGCGTTTTGCATCATCAGATCCCACGGATCTGCGGACTTGGTTGTGGTGGGGGAGTTTGACTCGTCGAGTTCAACACCGTTGGTTTTGCTTGTGGTCGTCGCTTTTGCCACGTTTACCCCTCTGATGGAACTGTGGAGCGGGATTGTCTGCCGCATACCACATGCAGCAAAAAAATCGCCCCGTTAAACACTATGCCATTATAACCCGAAGTATGCTTTTGTGCCCTCGTGCGGCGCCCGCTCTTACTGCAGTGCAGCTTGCAGCCTTTGCAGCGTGGTGTCGCGGCCGAGCAGGGCGAGCACGGCATCGACTGCCGGTGTGTGCTCCCGCCCGGTGACCATCAGCCGCACCGGCATGGCCAGTTGCGGCATTTTCAGTCCGTGGTGCTTGAGCACCGCCTTGAACGCGGTGTGAATGTCGTCGCGCGACCACTGCGGCAACGTGGCCAGCCGCGCAAGCAAATCGCTCACGGCAGCTTTTCCCTGCGCGGTCAAATGCCGCGCCAACACCGCGGCATCGGCCTGCTCCGGTCGGTAAAACAGCAAACTGTGTTCGGCCAGTTCGACCAACGTTTGCGCGCGGTCGCAGAGCAAGGCGCAGACCTCGGCCAGATCGGGAGTCTGCGCGTCGATGCCTTGCCGTGCGAGCAGCGGACGCACCAGGTCGGCGAGTCGTTGCGCCGGCGTGTGTTTGATGTAGTGCGCGTTGACCCAACGCAGCTTGGCCTCGTCGAATTGCGCCGGTGAGCTGCCGAGATGGTCGAGGTCGAACCATTGCACGAACTGCTCGCGCGAAAACAGCTCGGCGTCGCCGTGCGACCAGCCCAGCCGCGCTAGGTAGTTGACCACGGCGTCGGGCAGGAAACCCTCGTCGCGGTACTGCAGCACGCTTTTCGCCCCGTTGCGTTTGGACAGCTTTTCGCCCTGCTCGTTGAGCACGGTCGGCAAATGCGCGTAACGCGGGGGCTTGGCGCCCAACGCCTGAAAAATATGCAGCTGCCGCGGAGTGTTGTTGACGTGGTCGTCGCCACGGATGACGTCGGTGATGCCCATGTCCATATCGTCGACGACGACGCAGAAATTGTAGGTCGGCGTGCCGTCGGCGCGGGCGACGACCAGATCGTCGAGCTCGTCGTTGCGGATTTCCACCCGACCCTTGACGAAGTCGTGCCATGCCACCACCCCAGTGGTCGGCGTCTTGAATCGCCAGACCGGCTGCACACCTGCCGGCACCGGCGGCAGCACCTTGCCCGGCTCGGGCCGCCAGGTGCCGTCGTAGCGCGGTTTTTGCTTGGCCGCGAGCTGGCGTTCGCGCAGTGCGTCGAGTTCTGCGGTGGACATATAGCACGGGTAGACCCAACCGGCCTGACGCAATTGGTCGAGCACTTCGCGGTACCGCGGCATGCGCTGCATCTGGTAGTAAGGGCCCTCGTCGTAGTCGAGCCCGAGCCAGTCCATCGCCTGCAAAATCACCTGCACCGCATCCTCGGAAGAACGCAAGGTATCGGTGTCTTCGATGCGCAAAATGAAGTCGCCGCCGTGATGCCGCGCGTAGGCCCACGGATAGAGCGCAGAGCGGATGTTGCCCAGATGGATGAAACCAGTCGGGCTGGGAGCGAAGCGGGTACGGACACGAGACGCTGAAGAAGTCATGAGTGAGGACGTAAACGAGCCGACAATCCAAAAACGATGCAAAAAACGATGCCGTCAAACCAGGCTGTCCAGACCTCGCGCCAGATCGCGCTCGAGGTCGTCGATGTCTTCCAACCCGACGGCCAGACGGATCAGCCCCTGGCCGATGCCCGCAGCCTGCCGCTGCTCTTCGCGCAGCCGCCCGTGGGTGGTGGTGGCCGGGTGGGTGATGGTGGTTTTGGTGTCACCGAGGTTGGCGGTGATCGAGCAGATGCGCGTCTGGTCGATGACGTGAAACGCGCGCTGTCGCGCCTGCTGCGCATCGTCGGCACGCAGCTCGAACGACAGCACGGCGCCGCCGGCTTTTTGCTGCCGCATCGCCAGCGCGTGCTGCGGATGCGACTGCAGCCCGGGGTAGAACACCCTGCCGACCGCCGGGTGCGCCTGCAGCCATTGCGCCAGGTGCAGCGCCGCGGCGCTGTGCGCGGCCATGCGCACGCCGAGCGTTTCCATGCCTTTGAGCACGACCCAGGCGTTGAACGGCGACAGCGACATTCCGACCGTGCGCTGCACCGGCAGCAGTTTGTCATGCACCGCAGCGGCGCGGCCGCAGACCGCACCGGCGATCACCCGTCCCTGGCCGTCAAGATATTTGGTGCCGGAGTGAATCACCCAGTCGGCGCCGAAATCGGCGGGCCGCTGCAGCGCCGGGGAACAGAAACAGTTGTCCACGGCCAGCTCGGCGCCGGCAGCGTGCGCCAGCTCGGCCAGGGCGGCGATGTCGCACACTTCGGTCAGGGGGTTGGACGGCGTCTCGGCGAACAACAGCCGCGTATTCGGCCGCATCGCCGCGGCCCATTGCGCAACGTCGGTTTGCGGCACGAAGCTGGTCTGCACACCAAAGCGCGCCAGCTCCCGGCCGAACAAATTCACCGTCGAACCGAACACGCCCTGCGAGCAGACCACATGGTCGCCGGCTTTGAGCAGCGCCATGGCCAGCAGCAAAATGGCCGCCATGCCGCTGCCGGTGGCCATGCAGGCCTGCGTGCCTTCGAGCGCAGCCAGACGTTGCTCGTAACTGGCTACCGTGGGGTTGGAAAAGCGCGAATAGACGAAGCCCTCCTCCTCACCGGCAAACCGCCGCGCCGCGGTTTGCGCATCGGGGTGAACGAAACTGCTGGTGAGAAACAGCGCCTCGCTGTGCTCACCGTACTGGCTGCGCGGCAGCGCTTTGCGTACGGCCAGCGTGTCCAGGCCAAGCGGCTCGTCGGGACTCGAAGAAACGTCGTCGCTCATGCCGATGTCTCCTGCTCGTTTTGCAGGCTGAGACGGCCCGTAGGCGGCGCGGCTGCGCCGTCGGCGAACGGCGGCAGCGCGTCCGGCGGCAAAGTACCGGCGATGTAGCAGCCGTCGAAGCACGACGCCTCGAATTCGGCAATCGCCGGGTTGAGCTCGCGGATCACCCTTTTCATCGCATCCAGATCCTGGTAGATCAGCACGTCGGCGCCGATGATTTGGCGCACCTCTTCGACGCTACGGTTGTGCGCAACGAGTTCGGCCGCGGTGGGCATGTCGATGCCGTAGATGTTGGGATAGCGCACCGGCGGCGCCGCCGAGGCCAGGTAGACCTTGCGCGCCCCCGCTTCGCGCGCCATTTGCACGATTTCGCGCGACGTGGTGCCACGCACGATCGAGTCATCGACCAGCAGCACATTGCGCCCAACGAATTCCTGGCCGATGGCGTTGAGCTTTTGCCGCACCGATTTTTTGCGCACCGCCTGCCCCGGCATGATGAAGGTGCGGCCGACATACCGGTTTTTGACGAAGCCCTCGCGGTACGGCCGGCCGATTTTGTGCGCGAGCTGCATCGCCGACGGTCGACTCGATTCGGGAATCGGAATGACCACGTCGATTTCGCTCGGCGGCAGGGTGGAGATCACCCGCTGCGCCAGCGTCTCGCCCATACGCAGCCGCGCACGGTAGACCGACACGCCGTCGAGCACCGAATCAGGGCGGGCGAGGTAGACGTATTCGAAAATGCACGGGTTGAGCTGCTGCGTCGCGGCGCACTGCGCGGAATGCAGCCGCCCCTGCAGATCGACGAAAATCGCCTCGCCCGGCGCGACGTCGCGGACGAATTTGTACCCGGTACCCTCGAGCGTGACCGACTCGCTGGCCACCATGATTTCACCCGTTTCGGCCCCCACGCCGTAACACAACGGCCGGATGCCGAAGGGATCGCGAAACGCCAACAGTCCGTGGCCGGCGATCAACGCGACCACGGCGTAAGATCCGCGCAGCCGCTGGTGCACCGCGCGCACCGCGGTAAAGATGTCGTCGACCGACAGCGGCAGGCCGTGGGTGCGGCGTTCGAGCTCGTGCGCCAGCACGTTGATCAGCACTTCGGTATCCGATTCAGTGTTGATGTGGCGGTGATCGACGGTGAACAGCTCTTTTTTCAGCGCCACGGCGTTGATCAGGTTGCCGTTGTGCGCCAGCACCAGGCCGAACGGCGCGTTGACGTAAAACGGCTGCGCTTCCTCCTCGCTGTCGGCGTTGCCCGCAGTCGGATAACGCACCTGGCCGATGCCGTAATTGCCAGGCAGCGAGCGCATATTGCGCGTGCGGAACACATCGCGCACCATACCGCGCGCCTTGTGCATGTAGAGCTTGTTGCCCTGCCCGGTGACGATGCCGGCGGCATCCTGGCCGCGATGCTGCAACAGCAGCAGCGCGTCGTACAGCAGTTGATTCACGGGTTGCTGGGAAATGACACCGACGATACCGCACATGGGAGTGATCTTTCAGGAAACAAAACGGGTCAACGGCTCAGCGCGACGGCAGCGCGTGCACGAACGCCGCCGGCAGCCACGGCCGCAACAACACCAGCAGCGATTGCGCCGGTGGAATGAGTACGGCGTTTTTCCACATCGCGCTGTGCGCCAGCGCCGTCTGCGCGGCCAGAGCCACCAGCAGCAACACCAGCGCCAGACCTTTGACCACGCCGATGAGCGCGCCCATGCTGCGGTCGAACACGCCAAAACCTGTGGCGCGCAGCAGCAGACGCAACAGCGATGCCGCGATACCCGCACCCAGCACGACGACGACAAAACACATGGCATACGCCGCCAACAGCCGCATATCGGCATTGTCGATCGCCTGCAAATACCTGTGACCGATCGTGGGGGCGAAATGCGCTGCGAACCACACCCCGCCGATCCAGCCTAGCAGAGTGACGATTTCGTACACCGCTCCGCGCAGCACGCTGATGAGCACGCTCAGGCCCATCACCAGCAGTACGAACACGTCGAGCGGGCTCACAACGTCAGCACCGCACCGCCGATGCCCAGAGCCTGCAGCTTGTGCAGCGCGCGCTCGGCGGCGTCGCGGGTGGCAAACGGCCCGACGCGCACGCGCACGCGCTTGCCCTGCGGCGTATCGACCACCTGGGTGTAAGTGGCCAGCCCGGCTTTTTCGATTTTGGCGCGTACTGTCTGCGCGGTGTGCGCGTCGGCATACGCGCCGGCCTGCACGACGTAGCGCGTCTTGGACGGCGCCGCGTCTTCCGGCAGAGTGCGGCTGGGGTGCGCCAGCGCGGCCTCGGCTTGGGCGAGGGAGATCTGTTCGGGCGTCTTGCCTTCGAGCGCGGCCAGCGCTTGCCGCGCGCTGGCGAGCTCCCTGCTTTGCTGCGCCGGCAGCGCCGCCTTGGGTGCAGCGGCAGCTTTGGCCGCGGCTTGAGACGCCGGCGGGGCCGCAGGCCGGGCTGCGGCAGGCGCGGCAGCGGCCTGTGGTTGGGCCGCGTTGACCTGCGGCCTGGACGCCGCTGGCGCTGGCTTGGGTGCGGCAGCAGGCGCAACAGCAGCCGGTTTGGACGCGGCAGGCGGCTGCACCGCGCGCGGTGCGCTGGCAGCGCGTGCTGCAAAGGCGTGTTCGCCTGGCGCGGCAGCAGGGGCTGATGCCGTTGCCAGCATCGGCGCGGAAGCCGGCAGCGACAACGCCGGCACCTTGGTCTGCGCTGGGATGTCCAACGCGATGTTCGACGGCACCGGCTTGGGTTTGGAGTCGAACACCAGCGGAAATACGATGACCGCAGCAAGCACCAGCGCCACGGCGCCGATCAGCCGCCGGCGCGCACGCGCGCGCAGCGCGTCCAGGCTCTGGGTGTCAGCCGTGTCGTCCGTGGGAGAGCGACGGGCGGAATTGCGGGAAACGCCGAAAGTCATTGCCGGGAGGTGTCGAGATGCTTGCCGTGGAGACGAGGCAGCCCGTGCTGCAACACTCCGCCCACGGTGTAAAACGAGCCGAACAGCACGATTCTATCGGCCAGGTCGGCTTGCGCTGCCGCCGCGGTCAACGCCTGCATCGGGTTGGAATGCGTCTGGACACGCGCTTGCGGCTGCAGCGTGCGCAGCGCGTCGGCCAGCGCCTGCGCTGGCGCCGCACGTGGTGTGGGCAGATCGCAGACGTGCCAGACGTCGACCAACGGCAGCATGCGGCGCAGCATGCCGTCGATGTCCTTGTCGGCCATCGCCCCGAACACGGCATGGGTGGACGGAAAAAAGCCCATACTGTCGAGGTTCTGCGCCAACACGGCGATGGCGTGCGGGTTGTGGCCGACGTCGAGCACCACCGTGGGCTGGCCGGCGAGTACCTGAAAGCGCCCCGGCAGCTCGGCGCGGGCAAACCCTTCGCGCACCGCCTGCGCCGACACGGGCAGCCGCGGTTGCAGCGCTTCGAGCGCGGCGAGCACGCCGCTGGCGTTGAGCAGTTGATTGGCGCCGCGCAGCGCCGGAAAGGCCAGGCCTTGCCAGCGCCGTGCCCTGCCCTGCCAGCCCCATTGCTGCGGCAAGTGGGTGGTGCGGAAATCGCGCCCGGCCAGCCACAGATCGGCCCCGATGGACTGCGCGTGGGCCCGCACCGACTGCGGCGCCAGCGGGTCGGCGACGATGGCCGGTTTGCCCGGGCGCATGATGCCGGCTTTTTCCCGGCCGATCGACTCGCGGTCGGGGCCGAGATAGTCCATGTGGTCCAGGTCGATACTGGTCAGGATCGCGCAGTCGGTGTCGATGACGTTGACGGCGTCGAGTCGGCCACCGAGCCCCACTTCGAGCACTACGGCGTCCAACCGCTGCGCCGCCAGCAGCGACAAAATGGCCAAGGTGGTGAACTCGAAATAGCTCAGGCTCACCGCCTGCCCACGCGGATTGGCGGCGTGGCGGGCCTGCTCGACGGCAGCAAAATGCGGCAGCAGCTCGTGCGCTTGCACCGCCTGCCCGCCGACGCGGCAGCGCTCCTCGAAGTGCACCAGATGCGGAGAAGTGTAGACGCCGACGCGATAACCTGCTGCGAGCAAAATCGCTTCGAGCATGGCGCAGGTCGACCCTTTGCCGTTGGTTCCAGCCACGGTGATCACCGGGCAGGCAAACTCCAGCCGCATCGCCGCGCGCACGGCCTGCACCCGCTGCAGGCCGAGGTCGATGCCGCGAGGATGTAGCCGCTCGGCGTGCGCCAGCCAGCCTTCCAGGGTCTGAACCATCGTGGTCATGCAGCGGGCGCGCGCCGGGCAAAGGGCGACGCAAAAAACAACGGACGGGTCAAGACGTGATCGCTTCGCTCGGCTGGCGCAGCAGCATGGCCAGCAGCTGCGCGAGTTCGCCGCGCAGCTCGCGCCGGTCGACGATGCGGTCGATCGCGCCTTTTTGCAGCAGGAACTCCGAGCGTTGGAAGCCTTCGGGTAGCTTTTCGCGCACGGTGTTTTCGATCACCCGCGGCCCAGCGAAGCCGATCAGCGCCTTGGGCTCGGCCAGAACGATGTCGCCGATGAAGGCAAAGCTGGCCGACACCCCGCCCATGGTCGGGTCGGTGAGCACGCTGATGAACGGCAGCCCGGCTGCCGACAGCCGGGTCAGCGCGGCGTTGGTCTTGGCCATCTGCATCAGGCTGAGCAGCCCCTCCTGCATGCGCGCCCCGCCGGTGGCGGTGAAGCAGATGAACGGCACCTTCTGCTCGATCGCCGCCTGCACCCCGCGCACGAAGCGCTCGCCGACCACCGAGCCCATCGACCCGCCCATGAACTCGAACTCGAAGCACGCCACCACCACCGGCAGGGTCTGGATGGCGCCGCCCATGACCACCAGGGCGTCGGTTTCCTGCGTGTTTTCCAGCGCTTCCTTCAGGCGGTCGGGGTATTTGCGGCTGTCCTTGAATTTCAGCGGGTCGACCGGCAGCACCTCCTGGCCGATTTCATACCGCCCTTCGGCGTCGAGCAAAGCATCGAGCCGGGCGCGGGCGCCGATGCGCATGTGGTGGCCGCACTTGGGGCAGACGTTCTGGTTGAGCTCCAGATCGGACTTGTACAGCACCGACTCGCACGACGGACACTTCACCCACAGCCCTTCGGGCACCTGGCGGCGATCCTGCGGGCTGGTTTGCTGAATCTTCGGGGGGAGGAGTTTTTCGAGCCAACTCATGTCCGTCTCTCCTTGCTCAGGCGTCGAGCGCCTGGCGAATGTCCTGAATGAAGCGGCGCGCCACGTCGGCCGCCTGCGCGGCGGGCTGCGCCTCGAGCAGTTCGATCAGGCGCGAGCCGATGACCACGGCATCGGCCAGCGCGCCAATGGCGCGCGCGGTCTGCGCGTCGCGGATGCCGAATCCTACTCCCACGGGAACGCGCACATGCGCGCGGATGCGCGGCAGCATCGCCGCCACCGCCGAGGTATCGAGGTGGCCCGCGCCGGTCACGCCCTTGAGCGAGACGTAATACACATAACCGCTGGCGATGCGGCCGACTTCGGCCATGCGCTGCTCGGTGCTGGTGGGGGCGAGCAGAAAAATCGGCGCGATGCCCGCGGCCTTGAGCGCGGCGGCGAAGGCGTCGCTTTCCTGCGGCGGGTAATCGACGATGAGCACGCCGTCCACCCCCGCGGCTTGCGCCGCAGCGACGAAGGCGTCGACGCCGAAGCGCTCCACCGGGTTGGCGTAGCCCATGAGCACGATGGGGGTGACGGCGTCGGTCTGGCGGAACGCACGGACGAAGTCGAGCACCTGCGGCAGCCCCACGCCGTGGGCGATGGCGCGTTCGGTGGCACGCTGGATCACCGGGCCGTCGGCCATGGGGTCGGAAAACGGCACGCCCAACTCGATGACGTCGGCGCCGCCCTGCACCAGCGCGTGCATCAACTCGACGGTGACGGCGGGCGACGGATCGCCGGCGGCGATGTACGGAATGAGCGCCTTGCGTCCCTGCGCGCGCAACTGGGCAAAACGCTGGTCGATGCGGTTCATCTCCATGCCGCGCGGCCGCTGCGAAGGCATGGTGACCCCCACGGGGGGCGATGCGTGCAGCGCGTCAGGGGGCTGTTTCATTTCTGCTCTCCCGGCTGGCGGCCGAACAGGGTGTCGAAGCTCACCCCTTCGCGCTCGGCCACGGTGTTGATGTCTTTGTCGCCGCGGCCGGAGAGGTTGACCAGGATGATTTCGTCCCGGCGCATCTGCGGCGCGAGTTTGATGGCGTGCGCCAGCGCGTGGCTCGATTCCAGCGCCGGGATGATGCCTTCGGTACGGCAGAGCTCATGAAACGCCGCCAGCGCTTCGTCGTCGGTGATGCCCACGTACTCGGCGCGGCCGAGGTCGTGCAGCCAGGCGTGCTCGGGGCCGACGCCGGGGTAATCCAGCCCGGCGGACACCGAGTGCGTTTCGATGATCTGGCCGTTGGCGTCCTGCAGCAGATAGGTGCGGTTGCCGTGCAGCACGCCGGGCGTTCCGGCGGAAATCGACGCCGCGTGTCGGCCCGTGTCCAGACCTAGGCCCGCGGCTTCGACGCCGATGAGCCGCACGGCGTCGTGCGGGATGTAGGGGTAGAAAATACCCATGGCGTTACTGCCGCCGCCGACTGCGGCAATCACCACGTCGGGCTGGCGCCCGGTCATCTCGGGCATTTGCTGCAGGCATTCGTCGCCGATCACCCGCTGGAAGTCGCGCACCATTTGCGGATACGGGTGCGGGCCGGCGACGGTGCCGATGATGTAAAAAGTGTTCTCCACATTGGTCACCCAGTCGCGCAGCGCCTCGTTGAGCGCATCCTTGAGCGTCTTGCTGCCCGATTCCACCGGCACCACGCGCGCACCCAGCAAGTTCATGCGGTAGACGTTGGGCGACTGGCGCTTGACGTCCTCGCTGCCCATGTACACCACGCACTCCATGCCGTAGCGCGCGGCGATGGTGGCGGTGGCCACGCCATGCTGCCCGGCGCCGGTTTCGGCGATCACCCGCGGCTTGCCCATGCGCCGGGCGAGCATGGCCTGGCCGATGGTGTTGTTGATTTTGTGCGCGCCGGTGTGGTTGAGGTCTTCGCGTTTGAGGTAGATGCGCGCGCCGCCGAGCTTGTCGCTCAGCCGCGCGGCGTGGTAGATCGGGCTGGGGCGGCCGACGAAGTGTTTGAGTTCGTAGCGGAATTCGTCGAGGAATTCCGGGTCGTTTTTGTAGTGGTCGTAGGCGGCCTGGAGTTCTTCCAGGGCGTGGCTCAGGGTCTCGGCGATGAAGCTGCCGCCGTACGGGCCGAAATGGCCGCTGGCATCGGGGTAGGCGTAATCGAACATGGTGGGTCTCGCGGGCTGCCTGGCGGACGGGGCCGCCACGGCTTAGTGGTCTGCTGCGCGCACCGCGGCAACGAAGTCGTGGATGCGCTGCGCGCTCTTGATCCCTTTGGACGCTTCGACGCCGGAACTGACGTCAACGCCCCAAGGGTGCACCCGCCGGATGGCAGGCGTCACATTTGCAGCATGCAACCCACCAGACAAAACGAGGGGAAGCGCGACGTTTGCGGGAATGCGTGACCAATCGAAGACCTCGCCGCCGCCGCCGTATCCGGGCACGAAAGCATCCAGAACGAGGGCCTGCGCAGTGGAAAACCGATCGGCAAAGTCTAGCAAATCCAGCCCCTCGCGCATGCGCGCGGCGCGAATGTACGGATGGCTGTAGCGGGTACAGTCGTCGGGAGTTTCGTCACCGTGAAACTGCAGCAGCGCCGGGCGCACTTGCGCGATCACGTCCTCGACCAGCGCGGGGGTGGCGTTGACGAACAGCGCGACGACCGAAACGAACGGCGGCAGGCTGCGCGCGATTTGCCGCGCCTGTTCCACGCTGACGTGGCGCGCACTGGGCGGGTAAAACACCAGGCCGATGGCATCGGCCCCGGCGTGCGCCGCGGCCAGTGCGTCTTCGACGCGGGTGATGCCGCAGATTTTGATACGGGTGCGGTGCGGGTTTACTGGCCGGGCAGTCATGGTTCGAAGGTCGGACTCAAAACAACGGCGCAGGCAGGGGCGGCGCCGCTGGCAAGCCGAATTCTGCCGGGTAATCCGGGCCGACGAAATACAACCCATCGGGCATGAAGGTCGGGGCCGCAAGGTTGCGGTCCCGGCGGTGCAGCACGTCGGCCAGCCATTCGACCGGCTTGGATCCGTTGCCCACCGCCAGCAGGCTGCCGACCAGATTGCGCACCATGTGATGCAAAAACGCATTGGCGCGCAAATCGAAAATGACGTAATCGCCCAAGCGTTGGATATCCACGGCGTGCAGGGTTTTGACCGGACTGCGCGCCTGACACTCGCTGGAGCGAAAGGCGCTGAAATCGTGGGTACCGAGCAGACACTGCGCCGCGGCGCGCAGACGGTCGAGATCGAGCGGCCGATGCGTCCAGCCCACGCGCCCGGCGTCCAGCGACGGGCGCACCGGATGGTTGCGCAACACGTAACGGTAGCGCCGCTGAAACGCGCTGCGCCGCGCATCGAAGCATGGCGACACACCGTTGCGCGCCCATTGCACCGCTATGTCGCGCGGCAAAAAGGCGTTGACGCCGCGCACCCAGGAGAACTCCTCGCGCTGCAGCGGGCTGTCGAAATGCACGACCTGACCGAGGGCGTGCACCCCGGCATCGGTACGCCCGGCGCAGACGGTGCGCACCGGCAGGCCGAGAAACTGCTGCAACGCACGCTCCAGCCGATCCTGCACGCCGCAACCGCCGGGCTGGCTTTGCCAGCCGCAGGCCGTGCTGCCGAGATAACTCAGCCCCAGCACCACGCGGTGTCTGGGCTGCGGCCCGGAACGTTCAGCGCCCAAGCTTGTCCAGCATGTCCTGCGCGCGCTTTTTCAGCTGCGGATCGCCTTCGGCGATGACTTCGCCGAGCAGGTTGCGCGCCGATTCGGTGTCGCCGATGGCCATGCTTTCCGCCGCGAGCTCCAGCCGTAGATCGAGAGCGGGCTGCGATTCGTCGAACTGCGGTTCGAGCTTGGGCAGGTCATCGTGTGCAGCCTCCTGCGCCGCGGCCGACTCCAGCGCTGCGGGCTTGGGCGGCGCCTCGGGTTCCTGCAGAGAAATGCCGCTGAGGTCGAAATCCATGGTGTGATCGTCCGGCGCCGCGGCGGGCTTGGCGGGCTCTGCCGCCGCCAATGTCGGCGAAGGCACGGCAAAATCGGTCGGCACATGGAAATCCAGGCCGCCGGAGAGCAAAAAGTCCTCTTCCGCCGGTTTGCCCGCGGCTGGCGCGGTTGGGCTGGCGGCAGCCGGCGCCGCGGTCTGCGGCACTTCGGCAGCAGCGGGCGCCTGCGGTGAAACGGGCGCCTGCGGTGAAACGGGCGCCTGCGGTGAAACGGGCGCCTGCGGCGCAGCGGACGTTGCCGCCGCCGGCTCGCCCACCGGCAGACTGAGGTCGAGGTCGAGGTGCTCGGGCAGCGACTGCTTGGCCGCCGCCGCGGTATCCAGCGCCGCGAGCATCTCTGTGCTGGGCAGGGTTTGCGGCGTGAGCGCGGCCAGCGCGGTCGGCGTCGCCGCGGGGAACTCGGTCTGCGGCATGGTCGGCGGGCTGCCAAGCGTGCTCGGCGGCACCGTGTTGTGGTAAAGCGGGTTGACCGGGTCGAGGCTGCGTCCCAGATCCTGCGCGCGCTTCCAGTCTTCGCCCACGCCTTGCGTCAGCGCGAACAGCTCGGCGGCGCCGACCTCGAACGAGCGCGAGTCCTTGCGTTTGGCGTAGATTTCGAGCAGCTTGAGCCGCGCGGCGAGGCGGTCGGGATTGGCCTTGACCGCTTCTTTCAGAATCTCCTCGGCCTGCAAATCCCGGCCATAGGCCAGATACACATCGGCCTCGGCCACCGGATCGACGTCGTTGGTGTCGAGCTGGCTCGACGAAAACGCCGAACTCATCGTGCCGTTGCGCGTATCCACGCGCTCGCCGCCAGTGCCGCCAAAAAAGCTATCGGCCACGCTCATGCGGCTGTCGAACACCGACACGTCGCGCTGCGATTTGGCCGCCTTTTTTCGCTGCGCCAGCCAGGCCAGTACGAGCAGCAAAATCACCAGGCCGCCACCGGCGGGCAGCAGCAACGGGTTGGACAGCAGACTGCTGAAAAAGCTCTCTTGCTCGACCGGGGCAGGTCGGACCGGCTTGGGCTTGGACACCGCGTGTTTGACGGCCGGCGCGGGTGACGAAGCCGCACGCGGCGCAGACGCTGGCTTCGCCGCAGAAGCAGGGCTTGCCGCAGACCCCGGTGCAGAAGCCGCCTTGGCCGCAGAAGCCGGCAGCGGACTGGCCACCGGCAACGTAGCCGCGCCAGATGTGCTCGCCGCGGCCGCCGGCGTTGCTGCCTGCGGCTTGGCCGCGGCCACGGTCTGCGCCTGTTTGGACAGCGCGGCGAGCTCTTCGACGTTCTTTTGCAGTTGTTTAATTTTTTGTTTGTCCAGCTCGATCTGCTTTTGCTCGGCGATCTGCTGCGCCGTCTGCTCTCCCTTTTTCGCGGCGACCTCGGCCTTGCTCAGCTTGAGTTTGTTCTCCGCCTGCGCCTCGGTGGCGGCGGGCTCTTGCACCTGTGCCTGCACCTTGCCGCTGGCTTCGCGCTGCGGCGTCGCGGCCTGCGGCTTGGCCTGCTCGCTCATCTGTGCCAGACGCCGGCGATAGGCGTTGAAACTCTCGCTCTGGGTGATGACGAAGCGGCGGGCTTCGGTCGGCGCAATGGCCTGCGCCTGCTCGGCGCTGGGCAAGTGCAGCACGGCGCCGGCCTTGAGCAGGTTGATATTGCCGTCGATGAACGCCGACTGGTTGGCGCGGTAGATGGCGGTGAGCATCTGATCGAGTGACACGGCCTCGATGCCGGTGGCGGCGGCGATTTTGCTCAACGTGTCGCCGCGCTTGACCACATACGGATTTTGCTCAACGTGTCGCCGCGCTTGACCACATACGCGCCCTGCGCCGCCACGGCGGCGGGCTTGCGCGGCGCGGCGCCGCGCGCGGGGGGTTGCAGCGCCGGTGCAGCTGGCATCGCCGGTGCGGCAACCTCCGCTGGGGCGCTGGCCTGCGGCGCCGCGGTCTGCACTGGCACCTGCGCGGCGCTGGGCGCGCCGTGGAAACCCGGCGGATCGAGCAGCAGGGTGTAATCACGGCTGAGTTGCCCGCTGGCCCATTGCGCGCGGATGAGCAAATCGAGGAATGGCTCGTTGATCGGGCTGGAGGAGGTCACGCGCAGGTAGGCGCGGCCGTCGGGGCTGCGTTCGAGCTTGACCTGCACTCCCGACAACGCGCTGCTGTAGTGCAGCTTGGCCGCCTGGAACGCATCCGGCGGAGCCACGCCGACCTTGAGCGAGGACGCTTCGTCCGCACTCAATTGTGTGATGTCGATTTCGGCGTGTAGCGGTTGCCCCAGCGCGGATTGCACCTTGATGCTGCCCAGGCCGAAGGCATGAGCCTGCCCAGCGGTTGCGCCCAGCGCGATGGCCAGAGCCAGTCGTCGAGTGTTCAGTCGCAGCATGTCGGCTGCCCCCCAATGAATGGTGAATTCGAATATGCGCATTTCTCTGCGGAAGTCGCGCCGAGATGCGTCAAATTTCACCATATCATCAACAAATTAGGCTGACAAGTTAAGACGCGGGCAGGCGCTGCCCGGACGCCGTGGACTGTGGCATTCCGGCGATTTTCCCCGTCGCCGCGGCCGACGCCGGCGGGCTGGCCCGCACGCACCCTCAGCGTGTTTCGAGCAGTATGCGCAGCATGCGCCGCAGTGGCTCGGCTGCGCCCCATAGCAACTGATCCCCCACGGTGAACGCGCCCAAATACTCCGGGCCCATCGCCAGTTTGCGCAGTCGCCCCACCGGAATCTGCAGCGTACCGGTCACGGCGACCGGGGTGAGCTGCTGCATCGTCGCCTCGCGCGTGTTGGGCACGACCTGCACCCAGGCGTTGTCGGCGGCGATCATGTCTTCGATTTCGTCGAGCGGCACGTCTTTTTTCAGCTTGAAGGTCAGTGCCTGACTGTGGCAGCGCATCGCGCCGATGCGCACACAAAAACCATCGACCGGCACTGCCGGTGAGCCGAAACCGGCGCCCTGGCCGAGGATTTTGTTGGTTTCCGCCCCGCCCTTCCATTCTTCGCGCGACACGCCGTTGCCCAGGTCTTTGTCGATCCAGGGAATCAGGCTGCCTGCCAGCGGTACGCCGAAATGCTGCGTCTGCACCGCGTCGAGCGCCTTTTGCTGCGCCAACACGTCACGGTCGATGTCCAGAATGGCCGAGGCCGGGTCGTCGAGCAGCGGCTTGACGGCGCCGTTGAGCAGGCCGAACTGGGTCAGCAGCTCGCGCATGTGCTGCGCGCCGCCACCCGAAGCCGCCTGGTAGGTCATGCTGGTCATCCATTCGACCAACCCGGCCTTGTACAGCGCCCCCACCCCCATGAGCATGCAGCTCACCGTACAGTTGCCGCCGATCCAGTTCCTCCCGCCTTTGGCCAGCGCCGCGTCGATCACCGGGCGGTTGACCGGGTCGAGGATGATGACGCAGTCCTCGCGCATGCGCAGCGTCGAGGCGGCATCGATCCAGTGGCCGTTCCATCCTGCGGCGCGCAGCTTGTCGAACACCGCGGTGGTGTAGTCGCCGCCCTGCGCAGTGACGATGATGTCGCAGCGACGCAGCTGCTCCAGGTCGTAGGCGTCGCGCAGCGTGGTTTCGTTTTGCGCCTGCGCTGGCGCCTTGCCGCCGGCGTTGCTGGTGCTGAAAAACACCGGCTCGAACAGCGCGAAGTCGTTTTCTTCGCGCATGCGCTGCATCAGCACCGACCCGACCATGCCGCGCCAGCCCACCAGGCCCACGACCGCCTTATTGCTCATTTCAATCACCCTTTCAAGTCAAACAGCAGATCCACGCCTGACTTGCCCCGGCTCGTCAGGCCGGGGGCGCACGACGAACCGGAGCTGGTGTCAGCCCTTGATGGTCGTGGTTTTGATGTTGCCGGCACCGCCGCACGCAAGCGCATCGGCTGAAGGAGCGGATGCAAGATTCAGGGCGAATCGGCGTGGGGCGGACATGCGCGAAGTTTACCGAAGGCGGTCGCGCGGCGCCACAGGCAGCGCGCAAAGGCCGATTCGAGCCGTGAACATGGCGATCAGATCGCGTCTGTTTGTTTATTTGCATCCGGCGATCATCGCCGCTTCTCGCCGTCGATGCGCAACAGCTCCGAGACTTCTCCGTGAGAGATCAGCCCGGTCTGCGCGTAGATGCCGAGCTTGGCGCGGGTGTCGGAGATGTCGAGGTTGCGCATCGTCAGCTGGCCGATGCGGTCGGCCGGGGTGAAGGGCGCGTCTTCGACCTTTTCCATGCTCAGCCGCTCGGGGGCGTAGGTGAGGTTGGGGCTTTGCGTGTCGAGAATCGAATAGTCGTTGCCGCGGCGCAGCTCCAGCGTGACCTCGCCGGTGATCGCCCGCGCCACCCAGCGCTGCGCGGTCTCGCGCAGCATCAGCGCCTGCGGGTCGAACCAGCGGCCCTGGTAGAGCAGGCGGCCGAGCTTCAGCCCGTTGATGCGGTATTGCTCGATGGTGTCCTCGTTGTGGACGCCGGTGACCAGCCGCTCGTAAGTGATGTGCAGCAGCGCCATGCCCGGCGCTTCGTAAATGCCGCGGCTCTTGGCTTCGATGATGCGGTTTTCGATCTGGTCGCTCATGCCCAGACCGTGGCGGCCGCCGATGGCGTTGGCTTCGAGAAACAGCGCCACCGGGTCGTCGAACGTGCGGCCGTTGAGCGCCACCGGCACGCCTTCCTCGAAGCGCACGGTCACTTCTTCGGGCTCGATCTCGGCCTCGGGCTTCCAGAACGCCACCCCCATGATGGGGTTGACGATGCGGATGCTGGCGTTCAGGTGTTCCAGATCCTTGGCCTCGTGCGTCGCGCCGAGCAGATTGCTGTCGGTGCTGTACGCCTTTTCGACGCTCATTTTGTAGTCGAAGCCGTGGGCGATGAGGAACTCGCTCATTTCCTTGCGCCCGCCCAACTCGTCGATGAAGGTTTGGTCCAGCCAGGGTTTGTAGATTTTCAGCGCCGGGTTGGTCAGCAGGCCGTAGCGGTAGAAACGCTCGATGTCGTTGCCTTTGAAGGTACTGCCGTCGCCCCAGATGTCCACGCCGTCTTCGTGCATCGCCGCCACCAGCATGGTGCCGGTGACGGCGCGGCCCAGCGGAGTGGTGTTGAAGTAAGTCACGCCGCCGGTGCTGATGTGAAAGGCGTTGCATTGGATCGCGGCGATGCCTTCGTGCACCAGTTGTTTGCGGCAGTCGATCAGCCGCGCTTTTTCCGCACCGAAGGCCAGCGCGCGGCGGGGGATGGCGTCGTAGTCGCTTTCGTCGGGCTGGCCGAGGTTGGCGGTGTAGGCGTAGGGGATCGCGCCCTTTTGTTTCATCCACAGCAGCGCGGCCGAGGTGTCGAGCCCGCCGGAAAACGCGATGCCGACTTTTTGCCCTTTGGGCAGGGTTTGCAGAATGTTGGGCATGGTGCGGCTCAGCCGAAATAGCAGATGTAGTGATACGCCGCGACGCCTTCGGGCACGCGGATGTCAAAGCGCGTATTGGCCGGCACGCTGAAGCGCTCGCCCGGGTTGGAGCGCAGCCATTGCTCGCTGCCCGGCAGGCGGTATTCGCAGGCGCCGGCCACGCATTCCATCACTTCCGGCGCGGCGGTGTTGAAGCTCAGGGTCGAGGGCAGGATGACGCCGACCGAAGCCTTGCGGCCATCGGCCAGGGTCAGGCTGTGGCTGACGCATTTGCCGTCGAAATACACATTGGCCTGCGGGTTGACGCTGGCGCCGGAGAGTTCTGGAGTCGACATGACAGACAAGCGAGGATGCGCTCGGAGCAAATGAATGGCGGTATTCTAGGAGTGACATCCCGCCCCCGGTTCCTGCCCATGACCACCCGCCCGCTCTACCCGCCGATCGAACCGTTCGAAACCGGCATACTCGACACCGGCGACGGCCACCGCGTGTACTGGGAACGCTGCGGCAACCCGCACGGCACGCCGGCGGTATTCCTGCACGGCGGGCCAGGCGCGGGCTGCGCAGCGGAACACCGCCGGCTGTTCGACCCGCAGCGCTATTGCGTGCTGCTGTTCGACCAGCGCGGCTGCGGCCGCTCCACGCCGCACGCCAGCCTGGACAACAACACCACGTGGCATCTGGTGGCGGACATCGAGCGGCTGCGTGCACGATGGAATATTGCCCGCTGGGTGGTCGTCGGCGGCTCGTGGGGCAGCACGCTGGCGCTGGCGTATGCGCAATCGCACCCCGAGCGCGTGGCGGCGCTGCTGCTGCGCGGCATCTTCACCCTGCGGCAAGACGAGCTGCACTGGTTCTACCAGGACGGGGCGTCGTGGCTGTTTCCCGATTTTTGGGAGGATTTCGTCGCCTCCATCCCCGCCGCCGAGCGCCACGACTTGATGGCGGCGTACCACCGCCGGTTGACCGGAAACGATCCGCAGGCGCAGCGCGACTGCGCCCGCGCTTGGAGCGTGTGGGAGGGCCGCACCATCCGGCTGATTCCCAGCGCAGAAAGCGCGGCCCGCCACGCCGACGAGGCGTTCGCGCTGGCGTTCGCACGCATCGAAAACCACTATTTCGTCCACCGCGGCTGGCTGCAAGAGGGCCAGCTCATCCGCGACGCCGGCAAACTCGCCGGCATCCCCGGCGTGATCGTGCAGGGACGCTACGACGTCTGCACCCCGGCAAAAACCGCCTGGGAACTGCACCGCGCCTGGCCGCAGGCGGATTTTCAGCTCGTCGCCGACGCCGGCCATGCATACGACGAGCCGGGGATTCTGTCCCGCCTGCTCGACGCCACCGACCGCTTCGCGGGGTGAAGCGGCAAGCAAACGCCAGCCGCGGCGTTCAGACCGCCGCCACTGCCTGCATCGTCCCCAAGCCGGCGTCTTCGCGCAGCACCGCCGCCTTGTCGGTCGCCTCCCACGAGAACTCGGGCTCGTCGCGGCCGAAATGGCCGTACGACGCGGTCTTTTCGTAAATCGGCCGGCGCAGGTCGAGCATCTGGATGATGCCTTTGGGGCGCAGGTCGAAATGCCGGCGCACCAATTGTTCGAGCTTGGCGTCGTCGATCACCCCGGTGCCCTGGGTCGTGACCATGATGCTGGTGGGCTGCGCCACGCCGATGGCGTAGGAAATCTGCACCAGGCATTTTTTCGCCAGCCCGGCGGCGACGATGTTTTTCGCCACGTAGCGCGCGGCGTAGGCCGCCGAGCGGTCGACCTTGGTCGGGTCTTTGCCGGAGAACGCGCCGCCGCCGTGCGGCGCGGCGCCGCCGTAGGTATCGACGATGATCTTGCGCCCGGTCAGCCCGCAGTCGCCCTGCGGCCCGCCGACGACGAAGCGCCCGGTCGGGTTGATCAGGTATTTGACCTCGCCGCGCATGAATTCCGGCGGCAACACCGGCTTGATGATGTGCTCGATCACCGCTTCGCGCAGGTCGGCCAGCTCGATGTCGGGGGCGTGCTGGGTGGACAGCACCACGGTGTCGATCGCCACCGGCCGGCCGTTTTCGTAGCGGAAGGTGATCTGGCTCTTGGCGTCCGGGCGCAGCCAGGGCAGCCGGCCGTCGCGCCGCAGCTGGCTCTGCCGCTCGACCAGGCGGTGCGCGTAATAGATCGGCGCGGGCATCAGCTCGGAGGTTTCGTCGCAGGCGTAGCCGAACATCAGCCCCTGGTCACCGGCGCCCTGGTCGAGGTTGTCGTCGTGCGCGCGGTCCACGCCCTGGGCGATGTCCGGGCTTTGCTTGTCGTAGGCGACCAGCACGGCGCAGCTCTTGTGGTCGATGCCGAAATCGGCGTCGTCGTAGCCGATGCGTTTCAGGGTGTTGCGCGCGACTTGGATGTAATCGACCACGGCAGTGGTGGTGATTTCGCCGGCGAGCACGATCAGCCCGGTGTTGGCCAGGGTCTCGGCGGCCACGCGCGCCATCGGGTCCTGCGCGTAAATGGCGTCGAGAATGGCGTCGGAAATCTGGTCGGCGACCTTGTCGGGATGGCCTTCGGAAACGGACTCGGAGGTAAACAGAAACTGGTTTGCCATGACGGACCTTTCGGGTGTTGGGTTGGACGCCACCGTTTGGGTCTCGCACGGCGACGCTTTAGCGGACATTCGCCGGCGAGCTCGCGCCCGCCGCCACTGCCGCCCCGCAAGTTGTCACATTAACTCGGCGGCAGTGCGCTCGATTCTATGCCCGCCGTGGCACGGCGCCAATCCGTAAGATGACACCCTTTTGCTGCCAAGGACTCCATGCTGCGTTTGTTCCGCCTGCTGTCGCACCTGCCGCTGAGCCTGCTCCAAGGCATGGGAGCGGCGCTCGGCCTGCTGGTTTACGCCGCTTCGGCGACGTACCGCCGGCGGCTGCGCGCCAATCTGCGTCAGGCCGGTTACGACCCGCGGCGGCTGGCGTGGCGCGCCGCAGCGCATGCCGGGCGGATGGTCGGCGAATTGCCCGCGGTCTGGTTTGCCCGCGGCCCTTCCGCGCCGGTGCACCGGGTACGGGTGTGCGGCAAGGAGCACGTCGATGCGCTGCGCGCGCAGGGGCGCGGCGTGCTCTATCTCACACCGCACCTGGGATGCTTTGACGTATCGGCGCAAATCGCCGCGCAGTGGGGGCCGATCACCGTGCTGTACCGCCCGCCGCGCAAGGCCGCGTTGCAGCCGCTGGCGCTGGCTTCGCGCCAGCGCCACAACCTCGCTACTGCGCCGGCCAACCTCGCCGGGGTGCGGCAGTTGCTGCGCGCGCTGCGCGCCGGGCAGGCCGTCGGCCTGCTGCCCGACCAGGCCCCTGCGGCGGGAGAGGGCGTCTGGGCCGATTTTTTCGGCCGCCCGGCTTACACCATGACGCTGCCGGCGCGGCTGGTGCAGCTCGGCAACGCCGGCATCATCCTCGCCAGCGCGCTGCGCCTGCCCGCCGGCCGTGGCTACAGTCTCACGCTCGAACCGCTGGCCGAGGCGCTCGACGCCGACCCGCAGCGCGCCGCCGTGCAGATCAACCAGGCGATGGAGCGGCTCATCCGCCGCTGCCCCGAGCAATACCTGTGGGGCTACAACCGCTACAAGCGGCCAGCGGGAGCACCGCCCGTCCCCACTGCGGTGGAGGACTCGCCATGAAAGCGCTGCTCGCCCGGCTGAGCATTGCGCTCATCTGGCTGTTACACCTGCTGCCCTACCCGCTGCTGGCCGCGCTGGGCGTGGCCGTGGGCTGGATGTTGTGGCCGTTGGCCGCGTCGCGCCGCCGCATCGCCCTGCGCAACCTGGAACTGTGCTTTCCCGAGTGGAGCCCGGCGCAGCGCCGCCGCGTGGCGCGACGGCATTTCGCTTACGTCGCCCGCGCCTTTCTGGAGCGCGGCGTCCTGTGGTACGCCAGCCCGCGCCGGCTGCGGCGGCTGCTGCACCTGGACGGCCCGGTGGCCGAGGCGCTGGACGGCAGCCGCAATACCCTGCTGCTGGGCTTTCATTTCGAGGGCTTGGACGCCGGCTGGACGGCGCTGAGCCTGGTGGCGCCGCGGCCGGTTTCGGGGATGTACACGCCGCAAAAAAACCCGGTGCTCGACGCCTGGGTGGTGGCGCGGCGCAGCCGCTTCCACACCGCTGCCATCGTTTCGCGGCACGACGGCGCTACCGGCATGCTGCGGCAATTGCGCGCCGGTGTGCCGTTCTACACCCTGCCGGACATGGACTTCGGCCGCCGCAGCGCGCGTTTCATCGACTTTTTCGGCATTCCGGCGGCCACGCTGGACGTGGCCCCCCGCTTGGCCGCCTCGGCCGACGCCCGCGTCTACCCGGTGGTCACGCGCATCCTGCCCGGTGCACGCGGCTACGCCATCCGCGTGTACCCGGCCTGGACCGATTTCCCCACCCTCGATGCCCGCGGCAAACCCGCCGACATCGACGCCGACCTGCGGCGCATGAACCGCTTCATCGAGGAGCAGGTGCGCACCATGCCTGCGCAATACCATTGGGTACACAAGCGGTTCAAAACCCGGCCCGAGAATCAGCCTTCGATGTACTGACCCATGCGACTCGCGTTCACCAAAATGCACGGCGCCGGCAACGATTTCGTCGTGCTCGACGCCACCCGCGCGCCGCTGGCGCTGAGCCCGGCGCAATTGCGTCTGCTCGCCGACCGGCATGTCGGCGTCGGCGCCGACCAGATCCTGCTGGTCGAGCCCGCCGACGCGCCGGGAGTCGATTTTCGCTACCGCATATTCAACGCCGACGGCGGCGAAGTCGAACAATGCGGCAACGGCGCACGCTGTTTCGTCGCCTACGTGCACGGCAAGCGGTTGACAACCAAGCGCCGCATCCGCGTGCAGACGCTCGCCGGGGTGATCGAGCCCGAACTGCAGCCCGACGGCCGGGTCAGCGTCGATATGGGTGCGCCGGTGTTCGCGCTGGAGCAGGTGCCATTCGACTCCAGCGGCCTGAGCCCGCGCGACGTCAACGGCTTTGCGCAATGGCCGCTTGAACTGGCCGGCACCACGGCCTGGGTCAGTGTGCTGTCGATGGGCAACCCGCACGCGGTGCAGCGGGTCGACGACGTGCAAACCGCCGCGGTGGGCGTGCTCGGCCCGCAGATCGAGCATCACCCGCGTTTTCCCCGCCGGGTCAACGCCGGGTTCCTGCAAATCGTCGATCCGCAGCACGTGCGTCTGCGGGTATGGGAGCGCGGCGCCGGCGAGACCCTGGCCTGCGGTACCGGCGCCTGCGCCGCAGTGGTCGCCGGGCGGCGACATGGCTGGCTGCACGGTACGGTCGATGTGCACACCCGCGGCGGCGTGCTCACCATTGCCTGGGACGGCCCCGGCGAGACGGTGCGCATGACCGGCCCTGCAGCCTTCGTTTTCGACGGCACGATCGAGCTGCCCGATCTGCCTTGATGGAGAACCGTTGATGGAATTGAACGAACACGATCTGGCGGCGTATCTGGCCGCGCATCCCGATTTTTTCGAGCGTCATGCCGAGCTGCTCACCAGCATTCAACTCGCCAGCCCGCACGGCAACCGCGCCGTGTCGCTGCAGGAGCGGCAAATGGAAATGCTGCGCGACAAAATGCGCACCCTCGAACACCGCTTGGCGACGATGATGCGCAACGCCGTCGACAACGAAGCGCTGGCCGGCAAGCTGCTGCTGTGGGCGCGCGACGTCCTGCTGGCGCAGCACGGTGACCCGGCGCAGTTGCCGCAGGCGCTGCAACAAGCGCTCAAAATCGGATTCGACCTGCCGATGACCGCGCTCAAACTCTGGCCGGTGCGCGAAGAATTCGCCGCGCTGGATTTCGCCACCGCAGTCAGCGACGACGCCCGCACTTTCGCCGCCAGCCTGGCCGCGCCGTTCGTCGGCCCCAACCCAGGGTTCGAGGCCACGCGCTGGCTGCCCGACGCGCACATGGCACAGTCGATCGCTCTGGTGCCCCTGCAGAACCCGCACACCAGCATGTGCATGGGGCTGCTGGTGCTGGCCTCGCCCGACAGCCAGCGCTTCACCGCCGACATGGGCACCGACTTCCTCGGCCACATCGGCCAGATCGCCAGCGCGGCGCTGACTGAGCTGCTGGCACGCTGAAACGCCGTCCCATGTCAGCGCCTGCCGATGCCACTGCGCCCACGCTGCGCCGCCTGGCGGACGATTATCTTGCCGAAGCCCGGACCGCGCGGCGGCTGGCCGCCGGCACGCTGGCCAATTACCGCCGCGACCTCGACGATTTGTTGCAACGCGTCCAAGCGCTGCGCGGCCAGGCGGTGCAGCCGCAGCACGTGCGCCGCTGGGCGGCGCAACTGCACGCCGCAGGCATGACGCCGCGCGCCATCGCCGCGCGGCTGTCGGCCTGGCGCAGCTTTTACCGCTGGCTCGGCCGCCACGGCCACGTCAGCGCCAACCCGGTGCAGGACGTGCGCGCGCCCAAGGCGGCAAAACCGCTGCCCAAGGCGCTGCCGGTCGAACAGGCCGTGGCCTTGGCCGCGTTCGTGCCATCGGGGCAAATGCAAACGGGCGGGCGCAAACCGCACGAGCCGGCTGCGGTGCGCCACGCGCGGGCCCATGCCATCGCCGAGCTGCTGTATTCCAGCGGGCTGCGCGTCTGCGAGCTCACGGGTCTGGACGTGCGCGCGAGCGCCGCGGCGCGCGGCTGGGTCGACTGGGACGCAAGCGAGGTCACCGTCACCGGCAAGGGCAACAAGCGCCGCACCGTGCCCATCGGCGCGCCGGCGATGGCCGCGCTGCGGCAATGGCTACAGCAACGCCCGGCGCTGCTGCGGCCGCAGTCGGGCGCCGACGCGCAGGCCGCGCTGTTCCTCGGCGCCCGCGGCGCGCGCCTGAGGGCGCAGCGCGTCTGGCTGGAATTGCGCGAGCTCGCCAAGCTGGCCGGGCTGGATGCCCGCGTCCACCCGCATATGCTGCGCCACTCGTTCGCTTCGCACCTGCTGCAGTCCAGCGGCGATTTGCGCGCGGTGCAGGAATTGCTCGGCCATGCCAACATCGCCACCACGCAGGTCTACACCCGCCTGGACTTTCAACATCTGGCGCAGGTCTACGACGCAACGCACCCGCGGGCGCAGAAAAAACCCTGAGCCGCGCCATCACCCCGTATGAAAACCATCCGTCTGCACCCGGGCAAAGAGCGTTCGCTGCTGCGCCGCCATCCTTGGATATTCGCCAGCGCCATCGCCAAAGGCAGCGCCGACAGCGGCGAAACCGTGCGGGTGCAGGCAGACGACGGCCGCTTTCTTGCCTGGGCGGCGTACAGCCCGGCGTCGCAAATCCGCTTGCGGGTGTGGAGTTTCGACGAGGCCGAGCGCATCGATGCCGAGTTTTTCGCCGCACGGCTGCGCCAGGCGATCGCCCGCCGCACCAGCCTGGGGCTGGATCTGACCGCCTGCCGCCTGGTGCACGGTGAAAGCGACGGCCTGCCCGGCTGCATCATCGACCGCTACGCCGACATCGCCGTGCTGCAAGCCGGCAGCGCCGGCATCGAGCGTCACAAGCCCGCGCTGCTGCAGGCGCTGCGCACCCTGCTACCGCAAGTGCGCATCTACGAGCGCTCCGATGCCGCCGTGCGCGAGCGCGAAGGGTTGGCCGCAGCCAGCGGCTGGCTGCACGGCGCAGGGCCGACGCAGGTGGAAATCGTCGAGCACGGCCTGCGGCTACTGGTCGACGTGGCCAGCGGGCACAAGACCGGGTTCTACCTCGACCAGCGCGACGCCCGTGGGCTGTTCGCCCGCGTGGTACGCAACGACGGTGTGCAACGCGTGCTCAACTGTTTTTGCTACACCGGCGGCTTCACCCTGGCGGCGCTGGCCGGCGGAGCGCGGCACGTGGTGTCGGTCGATTCATCCGCTGCGGCGCTGGAACTCGCCGCGCGCCACGTGACGCTCAACGGCTTCGACCCGGCGCGTGCCCGCTTCGTCGATGCCGATGTCAATGCCACGTTGCGCCGGCTGCGCGAGGCTGGCGAGCAGTTCGACGCCATCGTGCTCGATCCGCCCAAATTCGCCTCCAGCCCGCATCAGGTCGAGCGCGCGGCGCGGGCGTACAAAGACATCAACCGCCTGGCCTGGCATCTGCTGCCACCGGGCGGCTGGCTGTTCACCTTTTCCTGCTCTGGGGCGGTCAGCGCCGAGTTGTTCCAGAAAATCGTCGCCGGGGCCGCAGTCGATGCCGCGGCAGATGCCCAAATCGTCGCCCGCACCGGCGCTGGCGCCGACCATCCGCTGACGCTGCATTTCCCCGAGGGCGACTACCTCAAAGGGCTGCTGCTGCTCAAACGTTGAGTTTCGCCCCCGCGCCCCCATTTTTGCGTTTTCAACCCAGGAACCGTCCCATGTCCGCACTCATTCCCGCCACCATCGTCACCGGCTTTCTCGGCAGTGGCAAAACCACCTTGCTCAACCGCGTGCTCAACGAGGCGCACGGCTCGAAAATCGCCGTGATCGAAAACGAATTCGGTGAGGAGAACATCGACAGCGACATCCTGGTGCGCGAGCAAGGCGAGCAGATCGTGCAAATGTCCAACGGCTGCATCTGCTGCACCATCCGCGACGACCTGCGCGCCACCCTCGCCGACCTGGCGCGCAAGCGGCGCAAAGGCGAGCTCAGCTTCGACCGTGTGATCATCGAAACCACCGGCGTCGCCGACCCCGGCCCGGTGGCGCAGACCTTTTTCATGGACGACGAGGTCGCCGAGCAGTACATGCTCGACGCCATCCTCACCCTGGTCGACGCCAAGCACGCCAACCAGCAGCTCGACACCCGGCAGGAGGCGCGCCGCCAGGTGGGATTCGCCGACCAGATTTTCATCAGCAAGGCCGACCTGGTCAGCGCCGACGAACTCGCCGACCTGCAGCACCGCCTGGCCCACATGAACCCGCGCGCCCGTCAGACCGTGGTGCATTTCGGGCAGGTGCCGCTGTCGCAGGTGCTCGACCTCAAAGGCTTCAACCTCAACGCCAAGCTCGACATCGACCCGGACTTCCTCAACGCCGACGACCACGATCATCACGACCACGACCATCACCATCACGAACACGGCGAGCACTGCAACCACCCGCACCACCATCACCACGACGACGACGTCAAGTCCTTCGTGTTCCGCGCCGACAAGCCGTTCGACGGCGCCAAGCTCGAAGATTTTCTCGGCGCCATCGTGCAGATCTACGGCCCGCGCATGCTGCGCTACAAAGGGGTGCTGTGGATGCAGGGCATCGAGCGCAAAGTGGTGTTTCAGGGCGTGCACCAGCTCATGGGCAGCGACCTGGCCGCCCCCTGGGGGCCGCAGGAGCAGAGACAAAGCAAAATGGTGTTCATCGGCATCGACCTGCCGCGCGACCTGCTCGAACAGGGTTTACGACAAAGCCTGGCTGCCTAAAAACCCGCAGCGCGGCGCGCACGGGATTGCCGTGTCGCTTGAAATGAATAGAATCGGGCGGTTTTGACGCAGGAGAGAACGACAGTTGCTGGGGAGAAAACGGCGGCTGCGGGCGCAAGCCGGTCGGCTCGCACCGCGGTTGCGCGGGCCGTGCAGTGCGCACAGGCCCGCATGTTCGACACGGTCAAGCGCTAGCCGCGCAGCACCGCGACGCCAAGCACGGCGGCTTGCCGTGGGTGTCACCATTCGGGAGGAATTTCGTGGTGAAGTCGCCTCAAAAAGCGGTTGCAACGCCGGAACAACCGGCCAAGGCCGCAAAGAACAAACCATCCGCGGCGAAACACTCCGCTGCTGCGACCGGCGCGCCGGAAAAACCAGTCGCTGGCGCCACCGCGCCGGCAGTCGCCCCCAGCGCCAAGGCTGCCGCGGCCAAACCCGCGACGGCACTGCGGCGATCCTCCACGAGCAGCAACAAACCCCACGTCGCCAAACCGTTGTCGGCGGCGATGGAGTCGCCCGAACCCATCCGACTTGATCGAAGTTCCATGAGCAGCACGATTACCGAACCCACCCCGAAAAAAACCGACCCGAAGCTGGCCAACGCCTGGAAGAACAAGCCCGTTTCCGAGCTGACCGAGCAAGACCTGCTGGCCATGCCGGAAAGCGAGTACATGAACGAGGTACAACTCGACTACTTCAAGCGCCTGCTGAGCAAAATGCGCGACGACTTGCTCAAAAGCGCCGGCGAGACCACCGAGCATCTGCGCGAAGACACGCTGCTCGTGCCCGACCCGGCAGACCGCGCCACCATCGAGGAAGAGCATGCGCTGGAGCTGCGCACCCGCGACCGCGAGCGCAAACTGCTGAAAAAAATCGAACAGTCGCTCGCGCGCATCGAGAGTGGCGAATACGGCTGGTGCGAGGAAACCGGCGAACCCATCGGCATCGGCCGTCTTCTCGCCCGTCCCACTGCCACGCTGTCGCTCGAAGCGCAGCAGCGCCGCGAGCTCAAGCAAAAGATGTACAACGATTGACGTGCGGCCGATCTTGGCAGCTTCGCAACACACCGCGCCCCGGTTTGCGCCACGCAGCGTCACGGCCGCGCAAACCGGCGTCGACGCTTGATGGATAATCCGGCAAAAGCAAATCCAGATGAATGCGCCGGGCAGGTCTCCGGCGTCCCTCGCGGAGACGGCAGGTTATGAGCAGTTCGGGATCAGGCGGCTTCTGGAAACGGGTCGGGGCGTTTGTCAAAAACCCCACCCGGGACTGGTCGCTGACCGACGAGCGCGCGCTGCAGGAACACGAGAGTCAGGCCAAGGCCAAGGCGCGCGAAGACCAGAAACGGCAAAACGATTTCATCCGCAAGCGCGAACTCGACGGTCTGCGTAAGTTGCGCAAACGCGAAGCCACCGATCTGGGCATCGACGACAGCCTGCAGACCAACGTTCCCGAAATCAGCTCGCAGCCGGCACCGGCGCAGGCGCGTGACGAAACGCTGCGCAAAATCAACGAAATCGAAAAATCGATGGCCGGCGACCACGGCACTGCGCCGCGGGTGCGCGCTCCCGTGACGCGGCCCATGCCCGCCGCCGCCAAACCCGCCCCACCACCACCGCCGCCGGCCGCGCCCGTCACCGCGGCCCGCCCGCCCGACGCGCCCACGACCAGCCCGATCCAATGGAAAGTCGACACCGCGTATGCCGACACCACGCTGCTGACCAAACCGGCTGCCCTTGCCCCCTCCCCGTCCGGCGGCCCCACCGCAGTGGGGCCGGCGACCGCAGCGGCCGCCCCCTCCACCCTCCCGCCGCTGGTGCCGCCGATTCCGCCGCAAATGCCTCCTGCTGCGCTCACGCCCGCCAGCCAGTCCCCCGCTGCGCCGCGGCCTGCGGCGGCGGCGTTCGACGAGCAGCCGACCCTGGCTGAAGCGACCCGGCTCAGCGCCGATGCGCTGCCGTCGCGCGCGCCGGCAGCGGCATCGGGCGACAGTTGGTTGCGGTCGAGCAACGACTTCATGCCCAGCGCGTTTTTCGCCGTCGAGGTGCACGAAGCCCTGAGCTCGAACCCGCTGTTCGATCAGGCAGTGATGGATTTCGCCAACGGCGACGACGCCGCTGCCGAAGCCGCGCTGCGCGACGCCATTTCCAACTCGCCGGATTTGAGCGCGGAAAAAGAATTGTGGCTGGCGCTGTTCGACTTGTTCCGTGCCTCGGGGCAAACCGACAAATTCGAGGCGCTGGTGGTCGATTTCGTCAGCCGTTTCCAGACCTCGGCGCCGATGATCGACGAGGGCCTGCCGAGCGCTGCCCCCGCAGCCAAGCCGGCGCCCACCGGCTTCAAACCGTCGATTCTGTTTGCCGCCAACGTCGATGCGCCGCAGGTCGAGCGTCTGCGCAAACTGCTGTTGAACAAACCGTCGGCCATCGAGCTCAACTTTGCCGAAGTGCGCAGCATCGCCCCGGCGGCGCTGCCGGCTTTGGCCGAAGCGTTCAAGACCCTCAACCAGACCGCATGCACCGTCACGCTGCAAGGCGCCGACAATCTGCTGGCGCTGTGCCAGGCGCAGGCTCCGGCGATGCGGCGCGACGCCGACGCGCAATGGTGGGCGCTGCGCCTGGAATTGCTGCGCCTACTCAACCAGCAGGACGATTTCGACGCCGTCGCGCTCGATTACTGCGTGACCTACGAGATTTCCCCGCCGACCTGGGAAGCTGCCCGCGCCCGTGTCGAACGCAGTGAGGCCGAGCCCGGCAGCGCGACGAGCACGCAGGCGACATCGGCGACATCGGATTTCCAACACTCCGGCCTCGGTCCCAGCTCGGTGCTGGGGGCAGCCGGCGCGCGCTCGGCGCAACTGCAACTCAGCGGGCAGATCCAAGGCAGTTCCAGCGCCTTCCTCACCCCGCTGGAGCAGGCGGCGAAAACCCACGACCAACTGAGCATTTCGCTGCGTCATTTGCGCCGCATCGATTTTTCCAGCGCCGGCGCGCTGCTCAACTGGGCGATGCTGCAGCACGACGCGGGCAAAACCCTGCAGTTCACCGGGGTGCACCGGTTGATCGCCGGTTTGTTCAGCATCCTGGGGTTGCACGAACACGCGCTGATCCAACTCCGCCGCGACTGAGGCGCAATCGTCCCTGTTTGCGGTGCGTCGGCGCCTTCGGCCGTTTTTTCGCATTTTTTACCTCCAGCCTTGCACTCCGGTATGGATCAATATCACGGCACCACCATTTTGAGCGTACGTCGCGGCAACAGCGTGGCCCTGGGCGGCGACGGCCAGGTGACTCTGGGCAATATCGTGGTCAAAGCCACGGCGCGCAAAGTCCGCCGGCTGTACAACGACCAGATCCTCGCCGGTTTCGCCGGCGGCACCGCCGACGCCTTCACCCTGTTCGAGCGCTTCGAGGCCAAGCTGCAAAAGCACCAGGGGCAGTTGTTGCGCAGCGCTGTCGAACTGGCGAAAGACTGGCGCACCGACCGCATGCTGCGCCGTCTCGAGGCCATGCTCGCCGTGGCCGACCTGGAGCACTCGCTGGTCATCACCGGCAACGGCGATGTGCTCGAACCCGAGTACGGCATCGTCGCCATCGGCTCGGGCGGCGCCTACGCGCAGGCTGCGGCGCGCGCGTTGCTGCACAACACCACGCTCGGTCCGCGCGACATCGTCGCCCAATCGCTACAAATCGCCGGCGACATCTGCATTTACACCAATCAATCGCACACCATCGAAACCCTGGGCGAGTGACACCATGAATATGACGCCCCGCGAAATCGTCTCCGAACTCGACCGCTACGTCATCGGCCAGGCCAAGGCCAAGCAGGCCGTGGCCATTGCGCTGCGCAACCGTTGGCGCCGCCAGCAGGTGGCCGAGCCGCTGCGCCACGAAATCACGCCGAAAAACATTCTGATGATCGGCCCGACCGGCGTGGGCAAGACAGAAATCGCCCGCCGCCTGGCCAAGCTGGCCGACGCGCCGTTCATCAAAGTCGAGGCGACCAAGTTCACCGAGGTCGGCTACGTTGGCCGCGATGTGGACACCATCATTCGCGACTTGATGGAAGCGGCGGTCAAGCTGGCGCGCGAAACCGCGATGCGCCAACAACGCACCCGCGCCGAGGATCTGGCCGAAGACCGCATCCTCGACGTGCTGCTGCCCGGTGTGGGCGAAGGCAGCGACAATCCGACGCGGCAAATCATGCGCAAACGGCTGCGCGAAGGTCAGCTCGACGACAAGGTGATCGAAATCGATGTGGCGCTGCACCCGGCCAGCGTGGACATCATGGGCCCGCCCGGCATGGAAGACATGACCGAGCAAATCCGCGCGATGTTCGCCAACCTCGGGCAAACGCGCACCAAGCGGCGCAAACTCACCGTGCGCGAGGCGCAGAAACTGCTGATCGACGAAGAAGCCGCGCGGCTGGTGAACGAAGACGAGATCAAGGCCAGCGCGCTGCGCGCCGTCGAACAAAACGGCATCGTGTTCATCGATGAAATCGACAAAGTCGCCTCGCGCAGCGACGTGCACGGCGCCGATGTGTCGCGGCAGGGTGTGCAGCGCGATCTGCTGCCACTGGTCGAAGGCACTACGGTCAGTACCAAATACGGCATGGTGCGCACCGATCACATTCTGTTCATCGCCAGCGGCGCATTCCACCTGTCCAAGCCGTCGGACCTGATTCCCGAACTGCAGGGGCGGTTTCCGATCCGCGTCGAGCTCGACTCGCTGTCGGTGGCCGATTTCGAGGCCATCCTCACCCGGACAGACGCCAGCCTGACCAAGCAATACGCTGCGCTGCTGGCGACCGACGGCGTCAAGCTGGAGTTCACTGCCGACGGCATCCGCCGACTGGCCGAAGTGGCGTTCGCGGTCAACGAAAAAACCGAAAACATCGGCGCCCGGCGGCTGCACACGGTGATGGAACGGCTGCTCGACGACGTGTCATTCCACGCCGACGGCGCGCAGCACACCGTGGTCACGGTCGATGCCGCAATGGTCAACCAGCGCCTGGGCGACATCGCGCAGGACGAGGATTTGTCGCGCTACGTGCTCTGAGTGCCTGCTGCCTGCTCCGCGGCGATGCACAGCAAGCCGTCGAACACCAGATGCTCGACATGACGGTGCGGCAGGCCCAGCGCCGGTTGCAGCTTGGGCGCGGCGCCGCCGGTGAGCAGCACCTGTACCCCCTGCGGCTCGTGGACGCGCAGCCGCGCATACATCCGTTGCGCAGCGCCGGCGATCGCCAGCGCGCCACCGGTCATCAGCGCGTCGCTGGTGTTGGCGGGAAAGTCGCGGACCTCGCCTTCGGGCACGCGCAGCCCGGCGGTGCCCATTTCCAACGCACGCAGCATCAAGCCGAATCCGGGCAAGATCACGCCGCCGAGAAACACGCCGTCTCGACTCAGGCAATCGACCGTCACCGCGGTGCCCACGCTGATGATCATCGCCGCGCCGTCGGGCACGTGCTGACGCGCGCCGAGCAGCGCCGCCCACCGATCCGCGCCGAGCAAAGACGGCGTGGCGTACCCGTTGCGCACGCCGCATTGCTCGGCCTGCGCTGCGATCCACTGGCAATGCAGGCCGAGCGTGTCGAGCTCGGCGCACACCCGCGCCGTGACCACCGCCCCGGCCACGGCGCAGCCGATCACCGCCGCCGGTCGCGGCCAGGGTGACAGCGCCAGGTGCAGGTGATCGACGTCTTCGAGCACCATCGCGCCGTGCGCCAGCAACGCCGCCCCAGGCTGCGCCGCGGCGTACAGCCCCCATTTCAACCGCGTGTTGCCGACATCGAGAACGAGCAGGTGCATCAACAGGCATTTGATGGAAGAATCACACTCGCACCATAACAGAGCGCCTTTCGCCCGACCCGCATGGATCCCCAGACCCTGTTGTGCAAGACCACACGCGGCCAGAACGAAATCGCCCGCCGCGAACTGCTGCAGTCGCGCGTGATGCGCAATGTGCTGCTGCTCGTCGATGGCAAGCGCGACGTGCGCGACCTGCAGCAAATGATGCAGGCCCTGTGCGCCCCGCCGGATGCGCTGGAGCAGCTGCTCGACCTGGGACTGATCACCGCGCTGCCCGCAACCGCGCCGCCGGCTGCCGACGAGCCGGTTCCGGCCGACGAAAGCAGCGCAGTGCCGCCCGAACTCGACATCGACACCCGCGTCGCACCCGAGGCCGCCGACGACGCGGCCGACTTCGCCAGCCTGTACCAGCAGCTCAACGCCCTGGTGGCCGCGCATCTGGGCATGGTCAAAGCGTACGGCCTGCAACTCAAAATCGAGCAGTGCCAGTCCACCGACGACTTGCTCGCGCTGCTCCCCGACATCAAGTCCGCGCTCGTCGCCAGGCATGGCCAAACCCAGGCCATCGCTTTGCTGCGCCAACTCGGCGGGTGAATCTGGCCGTGCTCAGTGCGGGCGGAAAAACCACGCGCAGACAGCAATCGACGCGATCACCCCGGCTAGATCGGCCAGCAGCGCGCAGCCCACGGTGTGGCGCACGCGCCGGATGCCCACGGCACCGAAATACACCGCCACGACGTAGAACGTGGTTTCGGTGCTGCCCTGCATCGTCGCCGCCAGCAGCGCCGGGTAACTGTCGACACCATCGTGTTGCATGGTCTCGATCAGCATGGCGCGCGCCGCGCTGCCGGAAAACGGCTTGACCAGCGCCGTGGGCAGCGCGGCGACGAAATCGGTGTTCAGTCCCAGGCCGTGCACGACCCAGCGGATCGCCGCCAGCGCATCGTCCAGCGCGCCCGAAGCGCGCAGCACGCCCACCGCGCACAGCATCGCCACCAGGTAAGGCAGCAGATCGCGGGCGACACCGAAGCCGTCTTTGGCGCCGTCGATGAACGCCTCGTAAACCGGCACACGCCGCACCGCCCCGGCGAGCAAAAACGCGAGGATGACGCCGAACAGCGCCAGGTTGCCCACCAGCGCCGACACACTGGCCAGCGCCGCCGCGCTCAGCGCCGCCAGCGCGGCGAGCACACCGCCGAGCAACAGCGCGCCGCCGCCCAGATACGCCAGCGCCACCGGATCCCACAACCTCAGACGCTGCATCCACGCCACGCTGAGCAGGCCGGTCAGCGTCGATGCGCTGGTGGCCAACAGAATGGGCAGGAACACCAGCGTCGGGTCGGGCGCTCCCTGCTGCGCACGGTACATGAAAATGCTCACCGGCAGCAGCGTCAGCGACGAGGCGTTGAGCACCAGAAACAGGATTTGCGCGTTGCTCGCCGTATCGCTGCTCGGGTTGAGGGTTTGCAGCTCGCGCATCGCGCGCAGGCCGATCGGCGTGGCAGCGTTGTCCAGACCGAGCATATTCGCGGCAAAGTTCAGCGTGATCAGGCCGACGGCCGGGTGGCCAGCGGGCACTTCGGGCATCAGCCGGCGAAACAGCGGCGTCAGCGCGCGCGCCAACCATTCGACCAAGCCGGCGCGCTCGGCGATGCGCAGCAGCCCCAGCCACAAAGTCAGCGTGCCGAACAGCAACACCATGACCTCGACCGACAGTTTGGCCATGGCGAACAAACTCTGCACGATGGCGGCGAACACCATGGCATCGCCCGCGATCCAGCGCGCCAGCGCTGCCAGCGCGGCGACGACAAAAAAGCCCAGCCAGAGCCGATTGAGCATCGCCCGCTAGGCCGACCGCAGCGTGCGCCCCGGCATCACGGCTTGCGTTTGAAGGTTTTGCCCGCGGCGGGCATCGGCGCGCGCTGGCGCCGCTGCGGCGCCAGCGTCTGGGCGTGCTGCTGCTGCGAGCGTGCAGCAGGGCGCTGACTATCGCCGGCTGCCGGCTCGACCTTGCTGATGTTCAACTGCCGGCCGCCGACCCAGGTTTTTTGCAGCGCGCGAAACACGTCCCGCGGCATGCCTTCGGGCAGTTCGACCAGACTGTGATCGCCGCGCAGCGCGATATTGCCGATGTGTTTGTTGTCCAGCCCGGCTTCGTTGGCGATCGCGCCGACCAGATTGCGCACCTGCACACCGTGGTCACGCCCGACTTCGACGCGGTAGGTCTCGAAGCGCACGTCGCCTGCGCCGTGCCTGGCCCGCGCCGGGCGTTCGCCAGGCTGCGGCGGCGCCTGCCGGGCATGCGCCCGCTCCTCGGCAGCGTCGCGCTCGTGCAGCCGGTGCTGCCGGGTGAAGCCGTCGGGGTCGCGCGGCTTGGGCTGCTCGTGCGCCGGCGCCACAGCGCCAGGCTCACGCCGCGGGCGCGACAGCCGCGGCGCGGGCGCAGCGTGCGCCGCCTGTGTGGTTTCGGCACCTTCGCCTGGACGCAGCAACAGCGGTTTGTCGCCCTGCACCAGCCGCGCCAGCGCCGCGGCGATTTCGATCGCCGGCACGTCGTGTTCTTGCTCGTAGCGTTCGACCAGCCGTTGGTAGTCGTCGAGCCCTTCCTGCTCGCGCGCGTCGGTGATGCGCTGCATGAAGCGGCTGATGCGGCTGTCGTTCACCGCTTCGGTGCTGGGCAATTGCATCGGCGTGATCGGCTGGCGCGTGGCGCGCTCGATGGCGCGCAGCAGGTGACGCTCACGCGGGGTGACGAACAAAATCGCGTCACCCTCGCGCCCGGCGCGCCCGGTGCGGCCGATGCGGTGCACATAGCTTTCGGTGTCGGTGGGAATGTCGTAGTTCACCACGTGGCTGATGCGCTCCACGTCCAGCCCGCGCGCGGCCACGTCGGTGGCGACGAGGATGTCGAGCTGGCCCTCCTTGAGCCGCTGCACCAGGCGTTCGCGCAGCGGCTGCGGCACATCGCCGTTGAGCGCTGCGGCGGTGAAGCCGCGGGCGGTGAGCTTGTCCGCCAGCTCTTCTGTGGCTTGCTTGGTGCGGGCGAAGACGATCATGCCCTCGAACGGCTCGACTTCGAGAATGCGGGTCAGGGCGTCGAGCTTGTGCACACCACTGACCATCCAGTAGCGCTGGCGGATGTGCGTGGCCGTGGTCGTCGCCGCTTTGATGGTGATTTCCTGCGGCTCGCGCAAATACGTCTGCGCGATGCGCCGGATCGCCGCGGGCATGGTGGCGGAAAACAGCGCCACCTGCCGCGTCGGCGGAGTTTTTTGCAAAATCGATTCGACCTCGTCGATGAACCCCATGCGCAGCATTTCGTCGGCTTCGTCGAGCACCACGTGCGCCAGGCGGTCGAGCTGCAGCGTGCCGCGCTCCAAGTGGTCGATGATCCGCCCCGGCGTGCCCACCACCACTTGCACCCCGCGGCGCAGCGCCGCCAGTTGCGGCGTGTAGCTCTGCCCGCCGTAAATCGGCAGGACGTGAAACCCCGGCAGATGCGCGGCATAGCGCGCGAACGCTTCGGCCACCTGGATGGCGAGTTCGCGCGTGGGCGCGAGCACCAGCGCCTGCGGGTAGGCGGCCGCGCAGTCGATCCGCGCCAGGATGGGCAGGGCGAACGCCGCGGTCTTGCCCGTGCCGGTCTGCGCCTGGCCGAGCACGTCGCGCCCGGCGAGCAGGGGCGGAATGGTCGCCGCCTGGATCGGCGACGGGCTCTCGTAGCCGACGTCGCGCAGGGCCTGCAGCAACGGCTCGGGCAGGCCGAGATCGGCAAAAGTGCCTATGGGTTCGGAAATCATGGTTCTGGCCTTGGAAACGGCAAAGCCTGCATTGTGCGCGCGCAGCCGGCGCAGACAACGGGCGCAAGCCGGCGGCCAGCGCTGGAGCGCAACGCGCATAACCGGTGATTTTTCATATGAAACGAATATTTATCGACATCTTGCCGCAACCATAGGCCGGATTGACACGGCTGTCCATGATGCAAGAACGCGCGCTGCAACAGTCGGGTGAACTGCGCAGCAACTCCAACTTCGGCAAAGGCCAGATGGTGTCGGCCGACTACACCCTGTCGCCGACCATCACCTTCTCCAACACCAACGCCGGCAATCTCGGCGCTTTGGTCGGCGGCCTGCTCGGCCCGGTGGGTGCGATCGTCGGCGGCAGCGCCAGCGCCAAAGAAGCCAGCACATTGCTGACCCTGGTCGACAACCGCTCCGGCGTGCAACTCGCTGCAGCCGAAGGCAGCGCGAAGAACTGGGACTTTGGCGCTCTGGGCGGACTGTTCGGCGGCGCCGCGGGCGGAATCGGCGGCGGCTACGCCAACACCGCGCAGGGCAAGGTCATCGTCGCCGCGTTCATGGATTCGTACAACGGCATCGTCAAGGCGGTGCAGAACTACAAGGCGCAGGAGGTCAAAGGCGGTCTGGGCACCGGCGGCCAGCTCGGCGTGCAGGGCGGTTCGACCCCAGCGTCGCAACCCGCTGCCGCCCCCGCCGCAGCGCAAGCCAGTGCCGTCCCGGCGCACATGACCGTGCGCGAAGCGCAGGAACGCCTCAACTCCCTGGGTTTCCCCGTCGGCGCGGCCGATGGTGCGATGGGCCCGAAAACCCGCGCCGAGCTGATGCGCTTTCAAAAATCGCGCGGCTTGCCCGCCACCGGCGTGCTCGACGCCACGACCGTGGCAGAGCTGAGCAAATAACCAAGCCGTTGTCGCCCAACCCAAGCCGGCCCGTGGCCGGCTTTTTCGTCGCCCAGCACCCAATCCCGACCACGCCGCCCGTTTAAGCTTGCGTGACGCACTGGCGCTGATCTATGGTGTTTTGCCCGGGTGATGACCGATCCCGGCCTGCTTTGTCTTTTTGCCAATGCCGCCATGCCGCCAGCCTCTTCTGCCTCCGCCTCTGCCCCCGTGACCGACTCCACCGCGGCACGCAAACACTCCGTGCGCCTGCTGCGCCCGACGCCGCGCGGCGGCATCGTGCTTGAGGCGGCGCGGCAGCAGGTACAGGCGCTGTGCGCCGACCTGGCGCCGCGTGCGGATTTGCTCATCGAACACCTGCACCGGTTGCAAGACGCGCATCGGGGTCTGCGTCCCTCGCATCTGGCGGCGCTGGCCGAGCGGCTGCGGCTGCCCACCGCCGAGGTGTACGAAGTCGCCAGCTTCTACCAGCATTTGCGCCTGCTGCGCGAAGACGAACCCGCGCCGCAAGCCACCGTGCGCGTGTGCACCAGCCTGAGCTGCGCGCTGGCCGGCTCGCACACCTTGCTGCAAGACGTGCGCGCGCACTGCGGCGGCGACGTGGCAGTCGAAGCCGCGTCGTGCCTGGGGCTGTGCACCCAGGCGCCCGGCGCGCTAATCGGCCGCCACGCGCTGCCGCACGCCAGCGTCGAGGCGGTGCTGGCCGCATTGCCACAGGCGCAGCAGCCGCCGCAGCCGCCCGCGCAAGCGCAGGATTTTGCGGCCTACCGCGCGCAGGGCGGCTACCAAGTGCTGGCCGACTGCCGCGCCGGCCGCCTCACCCCCGAGCAGGTGATGCGGCAGATCGAAGCCGCCGAGCTGCGCGGGCTGGGCGGCGCGGGCTTTCCCAGCGCGCGCAAATGGCGCACCGTGGCACAGCAGCCGGGGCCGCGGCTGGTCGTGGTCAACGCCGACGAAGGCGAGGTCGGCACCTGCAAGGACGGCACCATTCTGCGCACCGCGCCGCACCCGGCGCTCGAAGGGCTGCTGGTCGCCGCCTGGGCGGTGGCCGCCGGGCGGATCTGGATTTACGTGCGCGACGAATACGCCGCCGAGCATGCGCTGCTGCAGCGCGAGCTGCAGGCGCTCGATGCCGCCGGGCTGCTGCGCTACGGCGGGCTGGACATCGGCGGCCCGGATGACGACGAACCCGGCGACGACGCCGCGGTGCGCGCGCGGCTGCCGCGGGTGGCGCTGCGCCGCGGTGCCGGCGCCTACATTTGCGGCGAGGAGTCGGCGCTGATCGAGTCGCTCGAAGGCCGGCGCGGCATGCCGCGGCTCAAGCCGCCGATCGTCGCCATTTCCGGGCTGTTCGGCCGGCCGACGCTGGAACACAACATCGAAACCCTGTGGTGGGTGCCCGCGCTGGTGCGCGACCCGGCGGCGTGGAGCGACGCAGGCCGCCGTGGCCGCAAGGGGCTGCGGCGGTTCACGGTGTCCGGCCGCGTCGCCCGCCCTGGGGTTTACCTGGCGCCGGCGGGCATCACCGCGCAGGAGCTGATCATCGAGTTCGCCGGCGGCATGGCCGACGGCTGGCGGCTCTACGGCGTGCTGCCCGGCGGCGCCTCGGGCGGGATACTCGATGCGCAGCAAGCCGCCGAGTTGCCGCTGGACTTCGGCACCCTGGAGGCGCACGGCTGTTTCATCGGCTCGATGGCGGTGATCGTGCTCGGCCGCCACGCCGACGGCCGCACCGATACCGCGACGGAAGCCGCGCGCAACCTGCTGCGCTTTTTCGCGCACGAAAGCTGCGGCCAGTGCACCCCCTGCCGCGAGGGCACGCACCAGTTGCTCGCGGCGATGCACGGCCCGAAGTGGGACGCCGCGCATCTGGCCGGCCTGAGCCAACTGATGCGCGACGCCTCGATCTGCGGCCTCGGCCAAGCCGCGCCCAACCCGGTCGACAGTGTTTTGCGCCACTTCCCGCACGAAGTCGGCGCAGCCAAGGAGTAAGCCGATGGACACCCGCAGCGCCGACATCGCCTTCACCCTCGATGGCAAGCCGCTTTCCGCGCATCCGGGCGAAACCGTCTGGGCCGCCGCGGCGCGCCACGGCGTCGAAATCCCGCATCTGTGTCATCACGACCCGCTGCGCCCGGTGGGCAACTGCCGCGCCTGCATGGTCGAGATCAAGGGCGAGCGGGTGCTGGCCGCGTCGTGCTGCCGCGCGGTCGAGCCGGGGATGAAGGTGCACGCCGACAGCGACCGCGCCCGCGCCGCGCAGCGCGGGGTGGTCGAACTGCTGCTGGCGCGCAAACCCGAGCGCCGCGACCGCTATGACGACGAACTGCTGCACTGGGCGCAGCGCTTGGGCGCCGACGCGCGGCGTTTTGCCGGCGCGTTCGCCGGCGATGCTGCGCAGGCCGCCGCGTGGCCGCAGCCGCCGCAAACCGACACCTCGCACCCGGCGATCACCTTCGCCGCCGACGCCTGCATCCAATGCACCCGGTGTCTGCGCGCCTGCCGCGAGGAGCAGGGCAACGACGTCATCGGTCTGGCCGGGCGGGGAGCGGCGGCGCGCATCGTGTTCGACCAGGCCGCGGCGATGGGCGAGAGCACCTGCGTGGCCTGCGGCGAATGCGTGCAGGCCTGCCCGACCGGGGCGCTCATTCCCGCCAACGGCAGTTGGGCGCAACCGTCGGTGCGGCAGGTCGATTCGGTCTGCCCGTATTGCGGTGTGGGCTGCGCGATCACCTACCACGTGCAGGCCGACGCGCAGGGGCGCGAATTCATCGCTCGCGTCGAAGGCCGCGACGGCCCGGCCAACCACGGCCGGCTGTGCGTCAAAGGCCGTTTTGGCTTCGATTACGCGCAGCATCCGGCGCGGCTGACGGTGCCGCTCGTCCGCCGCGACGACGCGCCCAAAGACCCCGAGCGAGTGAAACTTGCCGACTGGCGCGAGGTGTTCCGCGCAGCGACGTGGGAGGAAGCGCTCGATCGCGCCGCGGCCGGGCTGTTGCGCATCCGCGAGCAGCACGGCGGCGCGGCGCTGGCCGGGTTCGGCAGCGCCAAAGGCTCGCACGAGGAGGCGTATCTGTTCCAGAAGCTGGTGCGCGCCGGGCTGCGCACCCACAACGTCGACCACTGCACCCGGCTGTGCCACGCCTCCAGCGTCACCGCGCTGCTCGAAGGCATCGGCTCGGGCGCGGTGAGCAACCCGGTGGAAGACGCGCTGCACGCCGAGGTGATTTTGCTCATCGGCGCCAACCCGACGGTCAACCATCCGGTGGCGGCGACCTGGATGAAAAACGCGCTGCGCCGCGGCACCCGGCTGATTCTCGCCGACCCGCGGCGCACCGATCTGGCGCGCAAAGCCTGGCTGACGCTGCAATTCAGGCCGGGCAGCGATCTGGCGCTGCTCAACGCCATGCTGCACGTGCTGTTCGCCGAGAACTTGCTCGATGAGGCAACGATCGCCGCGCGCTGCCATGCCGACGAAGTGCAGGCCATCCGCGAGCATGTCGCGCCGCTGTCGCCTGAGGCGATGGCGCCGCTGTGCGGCGTGCCGGCCGAGGACATCCGCGCCGCTGCGCGGGCGTTTGCGAGCAGCCGTGCGTCGATGATTTTCTGGGGCATGGGCATCGCCCAGCACGTGCACGGCACCGACAACGTGCGCGCGCTCATTGCGCTGTGTCTGCTCACCGGGCAGATCGGCCGCCCCGGCACCGGGCTGCACCCGCTGCGCGGGCAGAACAATGTGCAGGGCGCGAGCGACGCCGGGCTGATGCCAACGATGTTCCCGGACTATCTGCGCACCACGCCGGAAAACATCGCCCGCGTCGAGCGCCACTGGGCGCTGCCCGAGGGCACGCTGTCGCGCACCCCAGGGCTGACGGTGGTGGAGATCATCCACGCCGCGCTCGAAGGCCAGATCCGCGGCATGTACATCGAGGGCGAAAACCCGGCGATGAGCGACCCCGACGCGCACCACGCCCGCCAGGCGCTCGCCCGCCTCGAACACCTGGTGGTGCAGGACATTTTCCTCACCGAAACCGCGGCGCTGGCCGACGTGGTGCTGCCCGCGTCGAGCTGGGCGGAAAAAACCGGCACCGTCACCAACACCGACCGCCTGGTGCAGATCGGGCGCAAGGCGCTGCCCTGCCCGGGGCAGGCGCGCGCCGATCTGTGGATCATCCAGGACATGGCCCGCCGCCTGGGCGTGGCGCCGACCGCCGAGGTGGACATGCACGGCGGCGAAGCCGGCGTGGCCGCGGTGTACGAGGAAATGCGCAGCCTCATGCCCTCGCTGGCGGGCATCGGTTGGGCGCGCTTGCAGCGCGAAGGCGCGGTCACTTCCCCCTGCGCGGCCGAGGACGAACCGGGGCAGCCGGTGATGTTCATCGACCGCTTTCCCACCGCCGACGGCCGAGCCAAGCTCAAGCCCGCGCCGCTGGCCTTCGGCGACGAACCGCCGGACAACGTCTACCCGTATGTGCTGATCACCGGGCGCGAACTCGAACACTGGCACACCGGGGCGATGACCCGCCACGCCAGCGTGCTCGACGCGCTCGAACCGGTGGCCACGGCCAGCGTGCACCCGACGCTGCTGGCCAAGCTGGGCATCGCGCCGGGGCAGCCGCTGCGGGTGCAGTCGCGCCGCGGCGCGATCGAACTGGCCACCCGCGCCGACCCGGCGATGCCCGAGGACGCGGTGTTCATTCCCTTCGCCTACGTCGAAGCCGCGGCCAATCTGCTGACCAACCCCAAGCTCGACCCGGAAGGCAAGATCGCCGAGGTGAAGTATTGCGCGGTGGCGCTGTCGCCAGCGCCTGCTGCGGCCGGGCGGAACTGACCTGCGTCCGGCCGGCGCCGCGACCGACGCGCAGCCGCGCAGGGCTGCGGCGCCAATCGTGAAAGAATGATGACCGGTTCCGATCCGCGGGCGCCCGCCGCAGGCGCTGACGTTCATGCAAGTCCAACAGGTCCGCAGCTACCTCCTCGATCTCCAACACCGTATCTTGCAAGCGCTCCAGGACGCCGACGGCCAGCCCTTCCGGCGTGACGCCTGGACGCGCCCGGCCGACTCACCGCTCCAAGGCGACGGCATCAGCAGCCTGATCGAAGGCGGCGGGCTGCTGGAACGCGGCGGGTGCAATTTCTCGCACGTTCGTGGGCCCAAACTCCCCCCTTCGGCCACGCAGCACCGCCCGGAACTGGCCGGCGCACCGTTCGAAGCGCTGGGCATTTCGCTGGTTCTACACCCGGTCAATCCGTATGTGCCCACCGTGCACATGAACGTGCGCATGCTCATGGCGCAACCTGCCGGTCAAGACCCGGTGGCCTGGTTCGGCGGCGGCATGGATTTGACGCCGTACTATGGCTTCGAAGAGGACGCGGTGCATTTTCACCGCACCTGCCGTGACGCACTCGAGCCCTTCGGCGCCGACCATTACCCACGCTTCAAGGCGTGGTGCGACGAGTACTTCTACCTCAAACACCGCGGTGAGCCGCGCGGCATCGGCGGGGTGTTTTTCGACGATTACGCCGACGGCGGGTTCGACCAGGGCTTTGCGCTGATCCGTGCCGTCGGCGAGGCGTTTTTGCCCGCTTATCTGCCCATCGTCGCACGCCGCCGCAACCTGCCCTACGGCGAACGCGAGCGCGACTTCCAGGCCTACCGCCGAGGCCGCTACGTCGAGTTCAACCTGGTGTGGGACCGCGGTACGCATTTCGGTCTGCAGTCAGGCGGCCGTACCGAGTCGATCCTGATGTCGATGCCGCCGATTGCCAAGTGGCGTTACGACTGGCATCCCGAACCGGGCTCGGCAGAAGCGCAGCTCTACGCGGTCTTCCTCAAACCACGCGACTGGGCAGCGGTGTGAGCGCCATCCAGTCGCACACGCCGCAGCGCATCGGTCTGCTGGGCGGCAGCTTCGACCCGATCCACAACGCGCATCTGCAGCTCGCGCGCAGCGCCTGTAGCGAACTGGCGCTCGACGCCGTGTGGTTCATTCCCGCCGGCCAGCCGTGGCAGCGCGACCCGCTGGCCGCCAGCGCGCAGCAGCGCTGGGACATGGTCAACCTGGCCATCGCCGGCCTACCCGGGATGCGCGCCTGCGACATCGAACTGCGGCGCGCCGGGCCGAGTTACACCATCGACACCGTGCGCGAGTTGCGCCGCGCCCATGCGCACACGGCGTTCACCTTCATCGTCGGTGCCGACCAGTTACGCAACCTGCCGACCTGGAACGGCTGGGAGGATATCGTCGCGCAGGTCGATCTGGCCGCCGCCCGCCGCCCCGGCTACGCCGACACCGCTCCGCCAGAGCTGCTCGCCGCGCTGGCGGCGCACGGCCACCGCCTGCACCGCCTGGACATGGCCGAAATCGACCTGTCGGCCACGCGTATCCGCGAACGCATTGCCCGCGGCCAGCCGCTCGACGGCCTGGTGCCGCCGGCTGTGGCACACTACATCGCCAATCACCATCTCTACCACGCCCCGCACTGAAAACCGCATGGACATCCGCAAACTGCAACGCACCATCGTCGACGCGCTCGAAGCCGTCAAGGCCCAGGACATCGCCGTGTTCAACACCGAAGGGCTGACCAGCCTGTTCGACCGCGTCATCGTCGCCAGCGGGACGTCCAACCGCCAGACCCGGGCGCTGGCCAGCAGCGTGCGCGACAGCGTCAAAGCCGCAGGGTTCGACGTGCGCAACCCCGAAGGCGAGGAAACCGGTGAATGGGTGCTGGTCGACTGCGGAGCCGCCGTGGTGCACATCATGCAGCCGGCGATCCGGGCGTATTACAAGCTCGAAGAACTCTGGGGCGCCAAACCGGTGCGGGTCAAACTCGGCGGCACAGCGCCGCGCACTGCCGCCCCCGCCGCCACAGGCGGCCCGGCAGACGCCACTGTGGCACCGCCCGTCCGGCGCGCGACCACGCGCAAAGCCGCCACGGCGCGCGCACAGCCCGACCAGGCTGCGCCGACGGCGTCCCCCACGGGCAAACGCACCCGCCGCGCCAGCAGCGCCGCCGACGGCGCCACCGCTGCGGCCACCAAACCCGCCACGCCGCGCAAGCCGGCTGCTGCCCAGACGGCAGCCAAGCCTGCTGCGGCGAAAAAAGCCGCAGTCAAAACTTCCGCCGCGCGCAGCGGAGCGACCAAGCGCAGCGCCGCGCGCAAGACCGCGATCTGAGCCGCCACTGCTGCAAGAAATGAAACTGTGGCTGATCGCCGTCGGCCAGCGCATGCCGCGCTGGGTCGATGAGGCCTACGCCGATTACGCCAAACGCCTCCCCGCAGAAATGCCGCTCGTGCTCAAGGAAATTCGCGCCGAAACCCGCAGCGCCAACCTCAGTACCGAGGCGGTGATGGAACGCGAAGCGCAGCGCATCGAATCGGCGCTGCCCGCCGCCGCACGGCTGATCGCGCTGGACGAACACGGCCAGAGGCTGACCACCGCCGCGCTCGCCGCGCAATTGCAGCTCTGGCGGCAGGACGGGCGCGACGTGGCGCTGATCGTCGGCGGCGCCGACGGCCTGGCTGCGCGGATCAAACAGCGCGCGCATACTTTGCTGCGGCTGTCCGATCTGACCTTGCCGCACGGTCTGGTGCGCGTGCTGCTGGCCGAGCAGCTCTACCGCGCGCACAGCCTGCTGTGCGGCCATCCCTACCACCGTGCCTGACCCCACTCATGTCGCCATGCCTGCGCTGACCGCCGAATCGCTCTGGGCCGATGTGCTCGCCGTGCGCGAGCAACGTCCGCTGGTGCACAACATCACCAATCTGGTGGTGATGAACTACACCGCCAACGCCCTGCTGGCGCTGGGCGCCGCGCCGGTCATGGCACATGCCCGCGAGGAAGTGGCCGACATGGTGGCGCTGGCGCAGGCGCTGGTGCTCAACATCGGCAGACTCTCGCCCGAGTGGGTCGAGGCGATGGGCCTGGCGCAGGCCGCGGCGCGCCGCCGCGGCCTGCCCGTCGTGCTCGACCCCGTCGGTGCCGGGGCCACGCCTTACCGCAACCGCGCCATCGCGCAATTGCTCGCCGTCGGCAGCCCGACGGTGCTGCGCGGCAACGCCTCGGAGATTCTGAGTGTCGCCGGAGTCGACGCCACCACTCGCGGCGTCGACAGTGCCGCGGCCGCGGACGATGCCGTGGCCGCGGCCGCCGCGCTGGCCGCACGCCTGGGCGCTGTGGTCTGCGTCAGCGGCGCGACCGACCACATCATCGCCCCCGATGGTCGGCATGCGCGGCTGTCCAACGGCCATGTCTGGATGACCCGCGTCACCGGTGTCGGCTGCGCAGCCAGCAGCCTGATCGGCGCGTTCTGTGGCGTGCAACCCGACGCATTCGCCGCCACGACGGCAGCAATGGCCTATCTCGGCGTTGCCGGTGAAGTTGCCGCGCAGCGCGTGCAGGCTGCCGGCGGCGGTGTCGGGCAGTTGCAGATCGCCCTGCTCGACACGCTGCAATTGCTCGACGCCGCCAGCTTCGGCTCGCGGCTGCGGCTGAGCACCGATGGTTGAACACGCGCGCCGCTGGCCGCTGGCCGCGCTGCGGCTGCATGTGGTGACCGACGCGGTGCTGTGCGGCACACGCGGCGTCGAGGCAGTCGTCGCCGCTGCAACGCGCGGCGGTGCGACTTGTGTGCAATTGCGCGAAAAGCGGCTCGACACCCGCACGTTTGTCGAACGCGCCCGTGCGCTCAAGACGCTGCTCGCCCCGCTGGGCGTGCCGCTGATCGTCAACGACCGGGTGGACGTCGCTCTGGCCGCCGGCGCCGACGGTGTGCACGTCGGCCAAAACGACATGGCCGTGCAGGACGTGCGCCGTCTCATGCCGCACGCGCTGATCGGCCTGTCGGTGGAAAGCGCCGTGCAACTGCGCGCCGCGGAGCACGCTGCGGTCGACTACTTCGGCGTCAGCCCGGTATTTGCCACGCCGAGCAAACCCGACGCCGCCCCGGCGCTCGGCCTGGACGGTCTGCGTGCGCTGCGCGCCCTCACCACCAGACCGTTGGTGGCCATCGGCGGCATCGATGCGAACAACGCCGCGGCGGTACTCGATGCAGGGGCCGACGGTCTGGCCGTGGTCCGTGCGCTGTGCGCTGCCGCCGATCCGGCCGCAGCCGCAAGCGTGCTGCGGCGGATCATCGACCGTCGGCACACGCCCGATTAGATTGATGTGTATCAAATTGATACCGGGCCGTGCATCTAGCATGTCGTTGTCGATTTGACGATTCGCAATCTGGAGGTGCCATCATGGCCATCAAACCGCTTTTGGGCACGTTGTCCCTGACCATGGCGTTGACCGCGGCGGGGTTGGGCGTAGCGCCCGCGGCAGCCGCCTCGGCACAGGCGCAACAGGAAACCATTTACGGCAGTCAGTTGATGACGGCCAAGGAACGGCAGGAATACCGGCTCAAACTGCGACAGGCAAAAACCGTCGAAGAACGCGAACAAATCCGCGACGAACATCACAAACTGATGCAGGAACGTGCGAAGGAACGGGGGGTCAAATTGCCCGACCTTCCCCCGGCACAGGGGATGCACCAGGGCATCGGCCCCGGTGCCGGTCGCGGCCCGGGTGCAGGCATGGGGCCTGGCGGGGGCATGGGCCCGGGTGCAGGCATGGGGCCGGGTGGCGGGGCGGCCAAGCCCTGATAGAGGTAGGCGAAGGCAGGCGAACGTCGTCTGACGCCCGGTGGATCTTCACTTGGCGTCGAGTTCTTCCCAGCGCTCCAGCAAGCCGAGCAGTTCCTCGTCGATTTGCGCGTAGCGCTCCTGGATTTCGCGGATGCGCTGCGCCCCGACCGTGTAACTGGACGGATCGGCGAGGTGATCGGCCAGCGCCTTTTGCTCGGCTTCGAGCGCGGCGATGCGCGCAGGTAGTTCCTGTAACTCGCGCTGTTCCTTGTAGCTGAGTTTTCTTTTCGCCGGCGCCGCGGCGGGCAAGACCGGCGGCGCTTGCCGCGCAGTACTGGCCGTGCTCGTCGCAGCAGGCGGCTTGCCCGGTTGCGGCTGCAGGCTGCGCCCCCGCTGCGACTGCGTCAGCCAGTCCGATACGCCACCTTCGTATTCACGCCAGCGGCCTGGGTCTTCGGCAGTGGCTTCGCAGACGATGGTGCTGGTCACGACGTTGTCGAGAAAGCGCCGGTCGTGGCTGACGAGAAACACCGTACCGGCGAAATCCTGCAGCAGTTGTTCGAGCAGTTCCAGCGTGTCGATGTCCAGATCGTTGGTCGGTTCGTCGAGAACCAGCACATTGGCAGGCCGGGCGAACAACCGAGCGAGCAGCAGGCGGTTGCGCTCGCCCCCCGACAGCGACTTGACAGGCGAATTCGCCCGCGCCGGAGAAAACAAAAAATCGCCCAGGTAGCTCATCACGTGCTTGCGCTGCCCGGCGACCTCGACCCAATCGCTGCCAGGGCTGATGGTGTCGGCCAGCGTGGCTTCAGGGTCGAGCACGGTGCGCATTTGGTCGAAATACGCCAGCTGCAACCGCGTCCCCTGCCTCACGCTGCCGCTGTCGGGTGCAATCTCACCAAGGATGAGCTTGAGCAGCGTGGTCTTGCCGGCGCCGTTCGGCCCGATCAGCCCGATTTTGTCGCCGCGCAACACGGTGGCGGAAAAGTCGCGCACGATGATGCGCCCGTCGTATGCCTTGCTGACGTGCTGCAGCTCGGCGACGATCTTGCCGCTGGCAGCGCCGCCGTCGGCTTCGAGCTTGACGCGGCCGAGCGACTCCCGCCGCGCCGCGCGCTGGCGCCGCAGCGCTTCGAGCCGCTGGATGCGGCTGACGCTGCGCGTGCGCCGCGCTTCCACACCCTTGCGGATCCACGCCTCCTCCTGCGCCAGCAGTTTGTCGGCGCGGGCGTTGGCCACGGCCTCATCGGCGAGTTCCTGTTCCTTGCGCGCCTCGTAGGCGGCAAAATTGCCCGGATAGCTGCGCAGCGTGCCACGGTCGAGTTCGACGATGCGGGTGGCCACGGCATCGAGAAACGCGCGGTCATGGGTGATGAACATCACGCTGCCGCGAAACCCGCCGAGCAGGTCTTGCAACCACACAATCGCGTCCAGATCGAGGTGGTTGGTCGGTTCGTCGAGCAGCAGTACATCCGGCGCGGCAACCAGCGCCTGCGCCAGCGCCACCCGCTTTTGCGTGCCGCCGGACAAGCTGCCGATGCGCTGGCTGCCGTTAAGCTGCAGGCGTTGCAGGGTCTGCTCCACCCGCGCCTCCCAGTTCCAGCCATCGAGCAGTTCGATGCGTGTCTGCAGCGCATCGAGATCTTCATCCGGCGCATGCTGCTCGTAACGCTCGCGTAGCGCGCGGGCCTCGGCCACGCCTTGGCTGACCACGTCGAACACCGTGGCCTGCGCGGCAAAATCCGCCTCCTGCGGCACGTAAACCCGGCGTAGATTCTGTTGCACCTGCACCAGCCCATCGTCGGGCCGCTCCAGACCGGCGAGGATGCGCAACAGCGACGACTTGCCCGTGCCGTTGCGGCCGATCAAGCCGACGCGCTCGCCGGCCTCCAGCGCCATGGCCGCATGGTCCAGCAGTGCGACGTGACCAAAAGCCAGACAAACATCGGAAATGGAAAGAACGGCCATCGGCGCGGCGCAACTCGAAAAAGAAAAGCACGACATTGTGCCAGCGCTACCATGTGCCTATGGATTGCCTGCGAGCAGAACTCGCCGCGCTGGCCGCGCGGCTGATCGTCGAAGACGGTCTGGATTACGGCAGCGCCAAGCGCAAGGCGGCCCGGCGCCTTCTCGGCGCGCGCGTGGCGCATGACCTCTTGCCGAGCAACGACGAAATCGAACAGCAGGTGCGCGAAGAACTCGCGCTATTCCATGCCGACACCCAGCCCGCGCAGTTGCGGCAGTTGCGCCTGGCGGCGCTGGCGCTGATGGAAGAGTTCGTCGCGTTCGAGCCGCACTTGGCCGGGGCGGTATGGAACGGCACGGCCACGGCGCTGTCCGATTTGTACGTGCTGCTGTTCACCGACGACGCCAAGGAAGTCGAAATCCACTGCATCGACCGCGGCTGGGACTATGTGGCAGGCGAAACCGGCCATTACGCCGGGCGTGGCCGGGTACAGTGCCTGACGCTGCAATGGCCTCTGGGCACAGGGCAGCAGACGGTCAGCGCGCATCTGAGCTTGTACGCGGCAAAAGACCTGCGCGGCGCCCTGCTCCCCGACTCGCAGGGACGCACGCCGCGGGGCACATTGGCGGCACTGCGCCGCTTGGTGCAGCAGCCCGCTGGCGGCGAACACCCGCAACATCCGGGAAATCGACCGGCGAGGCACAATGCACCCCGCTGAACACTCGTGTCCGTCTGCCATGAACAAAATCAACGTCTGGATTTTCGCCGCCATCATCGGCTTGATCGCCGCCGTGCTGGGCAACGCCTGGCTGCAGCGCACACGCGAAGTCGCGGTCAATGTCGACCATCACGCGGTTCAGGCTTTTTTTGCCGATCATCTCGCCGATTTGCAGGGTCAAAACGTCGACATCGCGCGTTTTCGCGGCAAACCGCTGATCGTCAATTTCTGGGCGAGCTGGTGCCCGCCCTGTATTGCCGAAATGCCTGATTTTTCCAGGTTTTACACGCAGAACAAGGACAAAGGCATCCAGATGATCGGCATTGCGTTGGACAACCCGACGGCGGTGCGTGAATTTCTCCAGGCGCATCCGGTCAGTTATCCGATTTTGCTTGGCGGCATCAATGGCGTGGCGCTCAGTGCCAGCCTGGGTAACAAACAAGGCGGCTTGCCGTTCACCATCGTGCTCAATGCCAAGGGTGACGTGGTGTTCCAACACTTGGGCAAAACGTCATTCGATGAACTTCAAGATGCCGTGCAACGCTGATCTGCGTTGCGCTTTTCACCTTCACGCCACAGCCTCATGAACCAGCCTCGCATCCTGGTGCTTCACGGCCCGAATCTCAACCTCCTCGGCCAGCGCGAGCCGCAGATTTATGGTGCCACCACCCTTGACGACATCCGCAACACGCTCGATACCCTGGCAGCGCAGCTCGGCGTGGAACTCGCCCATTTCCAGAGCAACCACGAAGGCGCGCTGATCGACCGCCTGCACGCCGCGAGGCTCGACGGCACGCGCTACATTTTGATCAACCCGGCTGGCTACACGCACACCAGCGTGGCGCTGCGCGACGCCATCGCCGCCACCGACCTGCCGTTCATCGAAATCCACCTGAGCAATATTTACCGCCGCGAAGCCTTCCGCCACCGCTCGTATTTTTCCGATCTGGCCGTGGCGGTGATCAGCGGTTGTGGCGCGCATGGTTACTCGCTGGCGCTGCGGCATGCCGCCGCTGAACTCCGGATGAGCGCAAATTGATGGTCTAATGCAGCACTTCCCGGCGACTTAACGACAGATCATGGATTTAAGAAAACTCAAGACATTGATCGACCTGGTCTCCGACTCCAACGTTTCGGAGCTGGAGATCACCGAGGCAGAGGGCACGGTGCGCATCGTCAAGGCGCAACCGCAGCCCATCGTGCAATACGCGCAGATTCCGCCGCATGCGCCGGTGCCCTACGTCACCCCGCCTGCGGCCGCCCCCGCGGCGGCGCCGGCTGCCGCCGCAGCAGAAGCGCCGCCGCCGCAGCCGCAGGGCCATGTGCTCAAGTCGCCAATGGTCGGGACGTTCTACCGTGCGTCCTCGCCGGGTGCAGCGCCGTTCGTCGAGGTCGGCGATGCGGTCAAGACCGGGCAGACGCTGTGCATCATCGAGGCGATGAAAATCCTCAACGAAATCGAGTGCGACAAGGATGGCGTGGTCAAAGCCATCCTCGCCGAAAACGGCCAGGCCGTGGAGTTCGGCCAGCCGTTGTTCGTCATCGAGTGAACGCCTGCGGCGGCAAACGGCAATTGCGTTGCGCCGCGGCAGACCGCTGCGGCGTGGGGGCGCCAGCCGCGGCTTTTTTCAGCTTTTGACAACGGACGTCGCGCATGTTCAAAAAAATCCTCATCGCCAACCGCGGCGAAATCGCCCTGCGGGTGCAGCGCGCCTGCCGCGAAATGGGCATCCAGACCGTGGTGGTGTATTCAGAAGCCGACCGCGAAGCCAAGTACGTCAAATTGGCCGACGAGGCGGTCTGCATCGGCCCGGCACCGTCGGCGCAGAGCTATCTGCACATGCCGGCGATCATTTCCGCCGCCGAAGTCACCGACGCCGAGGCCATCCACCCGGGTTACGGTTTCTTGTCGGAAAACGCCGACTTTGCCGAGCGGGTGGAAAAATCGGGATTCGCTTTCATCGGACCGCGCCCGGAGTCGATCCGTCTCATGGGCGACAAGGTCAGCGCCAAGCAGGCGATGATCCGCTCCGGTGTGCCCTGCGTGCCCGGCTCCGACGGCGCCCTGCCCGACGACCCGCGCGAAATCACCCGTATCGCCCGCTCGATCGGCTATCCCGTCATCATCAAGGCCGCCGGCGGCGGTGGCGGGCGCGGTATGCGCGTAGTGCACACCGAAGCCGCGCTGCTGGCCGCCGTGACCATGACCCGCAGCGAAGCCGCCGCGGCATTCGGCAACCCGGCGGTGTACATGGAGAAATTCCTGCTGCAACCGCGGCACATCGAAATCCAGGTGCTGGCCGACCAGCACGGCAACGCACTGTGGCTGGGAGAACGCGACTGTTCGATGCAGCGCCGGCACCAAAAAATCCTGGAAGAAGCGCCGGCTCCGGGCATTCCGCGGCGGCTGATCGAGCGCATCGGCGCGCGCTGCGCCGATGCATGCAAAAAAATCGGCTACCGCGGTGCAGGCACGTTCGAGTTCCTGTACGAAAACGGCGAGTTCTATTTCATCGAAATGAATACCCGGGTGCAGGTGGAACATCCGGTGACCGAACTCATCACCGGCATGGACATCGTCGTCGAGCAGATCCGCATCGCCGCCGGGGAAAAACTCACCGTGCGCCAGCGCGGTGTGCAGTTCAAAGGCCACGCCATCGAGTGCCGCATCAACGCCGAGGATCCGTACAAATTCACCCCGTCACCAGGCCGCATCACCATGTGGCATACGCCGGGCGGCCCAGGCGTTCGCGTCGATTCGCATGCCTATACCAACTATTTCGTTCCGCCCAATTACGATTCGATGATCGGCAAAATCATCGTCCATGGCGCCACCCGTGAGCAGGCCATCGCCCGTATGCGCATCGCGCTGTCGGAAATGGTGGTCGACGGCATCCAAACCAACATCCCCCTGCACCGCGAGCTGATGGTCGATGCGCGTTTCAACGAGGGCGGCACCAGCATCCACTACCTCGAGGAATATCTGGCTGCGCGCCACCAGGACTGAACCGGCATGCCTTACCGCGAAGTCACCATTCCGGTCGGCGAGGAACAGGCCGATGCGCTGTCGGACGCCTTGCTCGAACTCGGCGCTCTGAGTGTCAGCGTCGAAGACCGCTACGGCGAGACGGCACAGGAGCAGGCGCTGTACGGCGAGCCCGGGCTGCCGCCGCCGGCCAGCGCCTGGCAGCAGTCGCTGCTGCGCGCGCTGTTTGCCGACGAGCCGCAGGCCGACGCCGCGCTCGCCGCGCTGCTCGCTGCCGGCGCCCTGCCCGATCTGCGCGACGTCCACCAGACCACGGTCGCAGACCAGGACTGGGTGCGGCTGACACAGGCGCAGTTCCAGCCGGTGTCGATCGACGATGCGCTATGGATCGTGCCGAGCTGGCACACCCCGCCGGCAACGACAGCGCCGGTCATTCGCCTCGACCCTGGCCTGGCTTTCGGCACCGGCACGCATCCGACCACGCGGCTGTGCCTGCAATGGCTGGCGCGCCATGCGCTGCACGAGCAGAGTGTGCTCGACTATGGTTGCGGTTCGGGCATTCTGGCCATCGCTGCTGCCAAGTTCGGCGCCGCGCACGTCGTCGCGGTGGACATCGACCCGGATGCCGTGCAAGCCACCGCCGCCAACGCCAGGGCCAACGCCGTGACCCTGCACACCGGACTGCCCGACGCGGTCGGCGGCGCGCGGTTTGACGTCGTCGTCGCCAACATCCTGTCGGCGCCGCTGAAATTGCTCGCTCCGGCGCTCGCCGCGCATGTCAAGCCCGCGGGCTGGCTCGTGCTCAGCGGCATTCTGCAGCGCCAGGCCGACGAACTCATCAGCGCCTACGCGCCATACGCCGCGTTGCGCGTGGACCAAGCCCTGGACGGTTGGGTCTGCCTGACCGGCCCGGCGCGGGGCTGATCCCGATATGGCGCAAGCCGCTCGCTGCCCGCACTGCCAGACCACTTTCAAGGTGGTGCGCGACCAGTTGCTGCTGCGCGAAGGCTGGGTGCGCTGCGGCCATTGTGGCCAGCCGTTCAACGCCCTGGATCATCTCATCGAGCTGCAACCGCCAGACGCCCGCCCTCCAGAGCCGACGGCAGCCGCACCCAGCCAACCCGCGCCACCGCCCGCGGCTGCGCCGGAACCCGCCGTGGCCGCGGGCGTGACCGCTGCCGGCCGTATCGGCACGCTGCAGTGGAGTCAGCCGGTGCTGCGTGACCGCCCGGCTGCCGAGGGCTTTTCGCCGCTGAGCGCGCAGCCTTACGCGCCAGCGGCAAACGCCTCGCCCCTTCCTGGCGCCGCCCCGGCAGCGCCGGCGACCGCGCCCAGTGCTGACGCCGTGCTGCAGACGGTGCCCGCCAGCGCATCGCCCGCATCCGGCGACGACGCCGGCCCGCTGTCGGAATTCCACCTCGATCAAGCGCTGAATTACCAGTTCGATCGCGCCGAGCCGGAATCAGTGCAGACGGTGCTGCCCGAACCCGACACGCAGCCGCCGCCGGAGCCCGAATTCGTCCGCCAGGTCGATCGCCGAGCACGCTGGCACAGCGCACCGGTGCGCATCGCTCTGGGGCTGGCCAGCCTGCTGTTGGCCTTGTTGCTGGCCGCGCAAACCGCGCTGTTCTGGCGCGACGAGCTGGCGCAGCAGTGGCCGACCAGCCGGCCCTGGCTGCAACGGCTCTGTCAAGCGACCACTGGGTGCGAGCTGAGCGCACCGCGCGACCTCGATGCGCTGGTCATCGACTCTTCCAGCCTCAACCCCGCTGCAACCGGGCTGCGGCTCGACGTGCTGCTGCGCAACCGCACCACGCGTGCCGTGGCTTGGCCGGCGATCGAACTGACGTTGACCGACGCGCAGGGCCGGGTGACACAGCGCAAAGTGCTGCCAGCCGCCGCCTATCTACCCGCAGCGCAGGACGACCCGGCACGGCTGCGCGGCGGCATCGCCGCAGGCGAACAAGTCCAGCTTCAATTGCATTTGACGGTGCAGGGCACGCCGCCCGAAGGGTACAAGCTGCTGCTGTTCTACCCCTGAGACGAGGCGACAGACGGCGGCGCGGTGCGAACCTCCGCCTGCGCGGTCAAATAGCTGTCGCTGCGCACCAAGTCGTCCCAAGCGACTGCGGGCTGTTGCGGCAACAGCAGCAGGCGGCGTTGCGCGCTGCGCGCATCGGGCTGCCACGCACCTGCCTGCATCGCGGCCGGCAGCTCGTGCAACAGCGCATCCAGCGGCTCGCCGGCATCGATCACGCTTTGGTTGCACACCAGGACCAAGTCGCATCCCGCGCGCAGGCCCTGCAGCACCGCCTGGCCCAGGCGGCCATCTGCGGCCGTAGTGGCCGCGGCCATGCTCAGATCGTCGCTGATGATCGCCCCGGTAAAACCGATGCGCTCACGCAGCACGCTGCGCAGCCAGACGGTGCTGAAGCCCGCCGGCAGCGCATCGACTTGCGGATACACCACATGCGCCGGCATGACCGCGCGCAGCCCGGGCGCCAACCAATGGTAGGGCGCGGCATCGGCGTCGAGTAAAGCCCGCAGCGGGCGAGGGTCGGTGGCCACGGCGACATGCGTATCGGCGCGTGCATGGCCGTGACCGGGAAAATGCTTGGCGCAATGCGCCATGCCGGCGCGCGCCATGCCGAACATCAGGCTCTGCGCCAGCACCGCAACCACACGGGGGTCGGCGTGCAGGGCGCGGTCCCCGATGACGCTGGACTCTCCCCAGTCGAGGTCGAGCACCGGGGCGAAGCTGAAATCCACGCCGCAGGCGCGCAGCTCGGCGGCAAGCACCAGGCCGCAGGCCGTGGCGCGGCGCATCGCGCCGGCAGCGTCGTGCATCCAGTGCGCACCGAGCTCGCGCATTGCCGGCAGGTGGGTGAAACCGTCATCGCGAAACCGCTGCACCCGCCCGCCCTCGTGATCGACGGCGATGAGCAAATCGCTTCGCACTGCTTTGATTTGACCGCACAACTCGCGCAACTGCCGGCGGTTGCTCCAGTTGCGGGCGAACAGCACGACGCCGCCGACCAGCGGATGGCGCAGCCTGCGGCGATCGGCTGCCGTGAGCTGCAGCCCGGCGACATCGACGATCAGCGGAGCGTGGGAAAGCGCGTGCATCGGTCTCAACCCGCCGTCACGACCTCGGCGACCACGGTGGCCAGCGCGCTATCGGCCTCGTCGGACACCGACACTAGAAAGCGCAACGCGCGCGCCGCGCACCAGTCTTTGAGCGCGCCGTGCAACACCACGATCGGCTGGCCGCTGGCCAGCTTGAGGATTTCGCAATCCCGCCAGCGCATCGGCTCGTGCAGACCCAGACCGATGGCCTTGGAAAACGCCTCCTTGGCGGCAAAGCGCGTGGCCAGATAGTTGATGCCACGCTGCTCCACCCGGGCCAGCCGTCGCGCATACTCCTGCTGCTCGGCCGGGCCGAGCACGCGCTGGGCAAACCGCACGCCGTGCCGCTGCACTGCGGCGCGCATGCGCGCGATCGAGCAGACGTCGGTACCAATGCCGTAAATCATGCCGCCGCTTGCCGGGTTCAGCCGCCGCGCGCCGCAGTGACGGCACGGGTGATCGCGGTGTTGAAGTCGCGCACTGCCTGCGTCAGGCCGACGAAAATGGCATGGCCGATGAGCGCATGGCCGATGTGCAGCTCGCTGACTTCGGGCAGTGCGGCAATCGCCGGGGTGCTGGTCAGCGTCAGGCCGTGGCCGGCGTTGGTCTGCAGGCCCAGGCTGCGGCCATGCTGCAGACCGGCGACGATGCGCTCGAATTCGCGCTGGCGCGCGTGCTCATCGCCGGCGTCGAACGCATTGGCGTAGGCGCCGGTGTGCAGTTCGATGCACGGCGCCCCGGCACGGGCGCTGGCGTCGATTTGCGCTGCGCTGGGCTCGATGAACAGCGACACGCGGCAACCGCAGTCGGCCAGCCGGGAGCAGGCATCGCGCACGCGGTCGAACTGCCCGGCCACGTCCAGCCCGCCCTCGGTGGTGACTTCCTGACGGCGTTCGGGCACCAGGCAGACCATTTGCGGCCGCACGCGGCAGATGATGTCGAGCATCTCCGGCGCCAGCGCCGACTCGAAGTTCAGCGGCACGGTGATGGTGGCCTTGAGCCGCTCGACGTCGGCGTCGCGGATGTGGCGGCGGTCCTCGCGTAGATGAAAGGTGATGATGTCCGCACCGGCCTCGACAGCCTGCTGCGCCGCCTGCACCGGATCGGGGAAGCGGCCGCCGCGCGCGTTGCGCAGCGTGGCCACGTGGTCGATGTTCACGCCCAGCAAAGGAAGGCGGTCGGACGCAGGAGCCAGTGGATTCATAGTTTGTGCAAGTCGATGAGGAGCTGGCGGGTGCGCAGCGTCTGTCCCGAAAGATGATAGTGAAGCAGCCCGCGCATCAAGGTCTTGGCCGCGCGCGCCAGACTGCCGTCGCCTGCCGCGGCGGCGCCGTGCTGCAGCGCCAGCAGCACCTCCCCGCGAACCGCGCCGGGGTCGCCGGGCGCGCAGGTGGCGACCCCCTGCTCTGGGTCGACGCAGTACCAGCCCTGCGCCTGCACCGGTTCGCCCGTGGCGGTGACCACGTGCAGTTCCGGCAACGAGCCCAGTTCGCGCAGCAGCGCAAACTCGAAACCACGCAGCACCGGCTCCAACTCCGCGGGCTGCGCCTGAGGATTGCCCGCCAACGCCGCGATGCTGCGGTGGTAGGCGTCGAACAGTCTTTCGTGCGCGTCTTCGCGCGGCAGCAGGCGCACGAGCAATTCGTTGAAATAAAAGCCGCACAGCAGCGGCAACCCGGCCAGCGGCGCCTGCCCGCCGATCCATTCGGCGCGGGTCAAGGTACGCACTTCGCCGCGCCCGCTCCAACCCGCGGCGCAGGGCTGAAACCCGAGCAGCACAGCGCGCAACGCCGAGGTCGGCCGCTTCGCCCCCTTGGCCACCAAGGCGAGTCTGCCGTGGCTGCGGCTGAACACGTCGAGCAGCAAGCTGGTTTCTTTCCACGGATGGCTGTGCAGCACGTAAATCGGCTCGTCGTGCACGCGCTCGATACGCGACCGCGGCGGCGGGCGGCGCGCCGCTGCAGGCTTGGGCTGGCCGGCAGCGGTTTGCGCCTCAGTCCTCATAGCCAAAAGCGCGCACCGCAGCCTGATCGTCGGCCCAGCCCGAACGGGTCTTGACCCACACCTCCAGGAAGACCGGGCCGCCGAAAAGCGCCTGCATGTCCTGCCGCGCTTCGGTGGACATGCGTTTGAGCCGTTCGCCGCCGGCGCCGATGACCATCGCTTTGTGGCTGTCACGATCGACAACGATGCTTGCGGCGATGCGCCGCAATTCGCCCTGCTGCGCAAACTGCTCGATGACCACCGCGCTGGTATACGGCAGTTCGTCCCCGGTGAGGCGAAACAATTTTTCGCGCAGGATCTCAGCGGCGAGGAACCGCTCGCTGCGGTCGGTCAGCGTGTCCGGCTCGTACACCCAGTCCTGCTGCGGCAGGTACGGCTCCATGATGGCGAGCAGGCGGGCGGCATCGGCCGCTTTTTTGGCCGACAGCGGGACGATTTCGGCAAAAGCACGCAGCCGGCCGAGTTCTGCCAGCCAAGGCAGCAAGGTCTCACGCGGTTTGACGCGGTCGAGTTTGTTGACCACGGCGATCACCGGCCTGTCGTGCGGCAGCACGTCGAGCACGGGATGGTCCTGCGCTGTGAGCCTGCCGGCTTCGACCACCCACAGCACCACATCGACCTCGGCGAGAGCAGCCTTCACGGTGCGGTTCATCGCGCGGTTGAGCGCGTGCAAATGCCGCGTCTGGAAGCCGGGGGTGTCGACGAAGGCGAATTGCGCCGCGCCGACGGTGCGCACGCCCAGAATGCGGTGCCGCGTGGTCTGCGCCTTGTGCGAGGTGATGCTGAGCTTGGCGCCGACCAGCGCGTTGAGCAGGGTCGATTTGCCCACGTTGGGCCGGCCGACGATGGCCACGGTGCCGAACCGGCGCGTTGCCGCGCGAGGAGTATCGTTCATCGGAGTTTGAGCCGCGAAGGTGTGGAATCGTTGCGCGGCGGCGCCGCAGCGGTGAGCGGACCACGTTGTGCCAGACGCTCGATCATGCGCGCCGCGGCGTCCTGCTCGGCGCGGCGTCGGCTGCCGCCTTCGCCCAGCACGCTCAACCCCAATGCAGGCACGGCGCATTCGACTTGGAATTTTTGTTGGTGTGCAGCGCCGCGAACCTCGCGCACGGTATAGCTGGGCAGCGCCAGACGTTGCCCCTGCAGAAGTTCCTGCAACTGGGTTTTGGCGTCTTTGCGCACCACATCGGCGTCGAGGGTGTCGAGCAGCGCAGCGAACAGGCGGCGCATGACCTGCAGAGCCACTTCGAAACCGGCTTCGAGGTAAATTGCGCCGAGTAGCGCTTCGAGCGCATCGGCCAGAATCGACTCGCGCTGCGCCCCGCCGCTGTGCTGTTCGCCTTCACCAAGACGTAAAAACCGCCCGAGGTCGATCGCCCGGGCGACTTCGGCCAGCGTCTCGGCGCGCACCAGCGCGGCGCGCAAACGCGACAGCTGTCCCTCGTCCTGCCGCGCAGCCTGCTGGTACAGCAAGGCCGCGGCGCACAGATTGAGCACCGAATCGCCGAGGAATTCCAACCGCTCGTTGTGATCCGCGCCGAAGCTGCGGTGGGTCAGCGCCCGCGAGAACAAATGGCGATCGCGGAAGGTGTAACCCAGCCGCGTTTCCAGTGGCGTGCTCACCCGTGGATCAATGCGACTGGCCGGCGTACTTGATGAGCAAATACACCGGTCCGACGATGTGGATTTCTTTGTTGTAGGCAAAGGACACGACCACCTTGTCGTTGACCTTGGTGATGTTCAAGTCCTGCGCCGTGACCGAGCTGATGTAATCGACATCGGCCTCTTTGGCAAACGCCGCGCGGATGTCGGCGACAGTCGGCCCGGCCTTGGCCGCCTGATCGACCGCCTTCTGGATGGCGAAATATTCGGTGGCCGTCGGTACCGCCTGCGCGCCGATGACCACGATGAAAGCGATGATGGCCCCCCAGAAAATCAGCCCAATCAGGGTGATGCCGCGCTGCTTGTGCTGCTTCATAGTTGCCCCGATCTCCCAAAATCGCACCGGCTCATCCGCTGGTTTGTCCCGCACGTGGGCTGCTTGGGGGGCAAACCAGGCTGCGGCGCTGACGTTCAATGAATCAAACCGATGTTTTTCGGCGCGCTGAAATTCATCCACACCACGAACGCCTTGCCAATGATATTGCGCTCCGGCACGAATCCCCAATAACGTGAATCCAGCGAATTGTCGCGGTTGTCTCCCATGACGAAGTAATTGCCGGGCGGCACCTTGCAAACGAAACCTTCGGCGTTGTAGTGGCACATGTCGCGGTGCGGAAAGTCGTCGGGCCCGCCGATGACGTAGGGCGGCGCCGCGGGGTTGATCATGATGCGGTGCGTGTGCGTTCCCAACTGTTCCATGTACTGTTTGTAATAGGTCATGGTGCCGGGGTCGAAATAATCGGGTAGCGGCGTTTCCGGCACGGGCTTGCCGTTGATCACCAAGTGTTTGTCCTCATAGGACACGGTGTCGCCGGGCAGGCCGACGATGCGCTTGATGTAGTCGATGCGTGGATCTTTCGGCAGGCGAAAGACGATGACGTCGCCGCGCTGCGGCGCCTCGCCGGGGGTGAGGCGGGTGTCGAGCAGCGGCAGCCGCAGGCCGTAGATGAATTTGTTGACCAGAATCAGATCACCCGGCACCAAGGTCGGCTCCATCGACCCCGACGGAATTTTGAACGGCTCGGCGACGAACGAGCGCAGCAGAAACACCACCAGGATGACCGGAAACAGGCCGGCGGTCCATTCCAGCCACCACGGCTGGCGTTGCACCCGCTCGCGCGCTGCCTCGATCTGCGCCTCGGTGGCCACCGCGCCGTCGAGCGCCAGGCCCTGCTGCTGCAACGCGGCGCGACGCGCTTGCAACTGCTCGGCAGCCGCTTTCGCCGCCCGCCGACGCTGCGGTGCGAAGTACCAGCGCTCGGCAAACCAGAAAACGCCGGTGACGATCAGGAGGATGAACAGCAGCAGGGTGAAGTTGACGGTCGGCGCGGTTTCCATGGAGGAGGGTGTTTCGGGAGAAATGGGTCAGTCTTCGACTTGCAGGATGGCGAGGAAGGCTTCTTGCGGCACCTCGACCGAGCCGATCTGCTTCATGCGTTTTTTACCCGCTTTTTGCTTTTCCAGCAGCTTGCGCTTGCGCGTGATGTCGCCGCCATAGCACTTGGCCAGCACGTTTTTGCGCAGCGCTTTGATTGTCTCACGCGCAATGATGTTGCCGCCGATGGCCGCCTGGATGGCGACGTCGAACATCTGCCGCGGAATGATTTCGCGCATTTTCGCCGCCACCTGCCGGCCGCGGAACTGCGCCTGGCTGCGGTGCACGATGATCGACAGCGCGTCGACGCGGTCGCCGTTGATCAGCATGTCCACCTTGACCACGTCGGCTGGGCGATATTCTTTGAATTCATAGTCCATCGACGCGTAGCCGCGCGACACGCTCTTGAGCTTGTCGAAAAAGTCCAGCACGATCTCCGCCAGCGGCAGGTCGTAAGTGAGCATGACCTGCCGGCCGTGGTAGGCCATGTTCAGCTGCACGCCGCGCTTCTGATTGGCCAGAGTCATCACCGGGCCGACGTACTCCTGCGGCATGTACAGATGCACGGTGACGATGGGCTCGCGGATTTCGGCGATACGTCCCTGGTCGGGCATTTTGGAAGGGTTTTCCACCTCGATGACGTCACCGTTGGCCAGCACCACCTGATAGACCACCGACGGCGCCGTGGTGATGAGATCCTGGTCGAACTCGCGCTCCAAGCGCTCCTGCACGATTTCCATGTGCAGCAGGCCGAGGAAACCGCAGCGGAAGCCAAAACCCAGCGCCTGGCTGACTTCCGGCTCGAAGCGCAGCGCGGCGTCGTTGAGCTTGAGTTTTTCCAGCGCGTCGCGCAATTGGTCGTATTCGCTGGCTTCTGTGGGATACAGCCCGGCGAACACCTGCGGCTGGATTTCCTTGAACCCGGGCAGCGGCGCGCTCGCCGGACCGAGGTTGTTCGGTAGCTTTTTTTCCAGCGTGATGGTGTCGCCCACCTTGGCCGCCTGCAGTTCTTTGATGCCGGCGATGACGAAACCGACCTCGCCGGCGCCGAGCACGTCGCGCTGCACCGACTTCGGGGTGAACACGCCGAGTTGTTCGACGTTGTACGCCGCGTGCGTGGCCATCATCTGGATGCGGTCGCCTTTGCGCACCATGCCGTCGACCACCCGCACCAGCATGACCACACCGACGTACGGATCGAACCAGGAATCGATGATCATCGCGCGCAGCGGCGCGTCGCGCACGCCTTTGGGCGGCGGCATGCGGGTGATGACCGCTTCGAGAATGTCGTCGATGCCCATGCCCGTCTTGGCGCTGCAGGGGATGGCGTCGCTGGCGTCGATGCCAATGACGTCTTCGATCTCTTGCTTGGCACGCTCGGGATCCGCCTGCGGCAAATCCATTTTGTTGAGCACCGGCACGACCTCGACGCCGAGGTCCAGCGCGGTGTAGCAGTTGGCCACCGTCTGCGCCTCCACGCCCTGGCTGGCGTCGACCACCAGCAGCGCGCCTTCGCAGGCCGAAAGCGAGCGGCTGACCTCATAGCTGAAATCGACGTGACCGGGAGTGTCGATGAGGTTGAGGGTGTAGGTCTGGCCGTCGCGTGCGGTGTATTGCAGCGCAGCGGTCTGCGCCTTGATGGTGATACCGCGCTCGCGCTCGATGTCCATCGAGTCGAGCACCTGCGCCTCCATTTCCCGGTCCGACAACCCGCCGCAGCGCTGGATGATGCGGTCGGCAAGGGTCGATTTGCCGTGGTCGATGTGCGCGATGATGGAAAAATTGCGAATGAGGTTCATGCAAAAACCGCCGGGGCAAACGGCTCAGGCCCCGCGCAGCCGCCGTGCAGGAAGGCAAGGGGTGGGATCGTCAACAAAAAAGGCGCGACAAGCCTGGCGCGCCCTCAACCCATCATTGCGCATCGAACTGGCAACTGCCGACGCCTGATGAATTTTGATTCTACCGCGTCAAGCGACAGTGGCTTTAGCTCTGCGGCCGCAGCAGGATGTAGAGCGCCGAGTCGCCGCGGCGCACCAGCACTGCCACTTGTTTGCCCGCGGGCAACTGCGCGCTGACGGCATTGAACTGCGCGGCGCTGCCGATCGCCACATTGCCCACGGCGAGAATCACGTCACCCACGCGCAGACCGTCGCGCGCCGCGCCGTTGCGCACCGCCTCGACCAGCACCCCGCTGCTCACGCCGAGCTGGCGTTTTTGCGCCTCGTTCAGGTCGATGACCTTGACCCCTAGTGCATTGGCCTTGCTCACCGCCTCGGGCTTGGGCTCCTGGCTGGCCTGTTCGCCGGGCTTTTTGTCCATGACCCACTCGCCCACCTTGACGTCGAGCGTCAGCGTCTTGCCCATGCGCAGCACCTGCATCGGTACCACGGTGTCGGGTTTGGTCTCGCCCACCAACCGCGGCAGATCGTTGGCCCGCTCCACCGGCTTGCCGTTGAAGCTGATGACGATGTCGCCCGCCTGCACGCCGGCTTGGTCGGCTGCGCCGCCTTTTTCCACCATGCGCACCAGCGCGCCGCGCGCCTGCCCCAGACCGAGCGACTCGGCCAATTCACGGCTGACGGCATCGATCTGCACGCCGATCTTGCCGCGCACCACATAGCCGTGCTTTTTCAACTGCTCGACCACACGCATGGCTTCGTCGATCGGGATGGCGAACGAAATTCCCATGAAACCGCCGGTGCGGCTGTAGATTTGTGAGTTGATGCCAATGACCTGTCCACGCATGTCGATCAGCGGCCCGCCGGAATTACCCGGGTTGACCGCGACGTCGGTCTGGATGAACGGCGTGTAGTCGCCGGTGTCGCGCCCCTTGGCGCTGACGATGCCTGCGGTGACGGTGTTTTCCAGGCCGAAAGGCGAGCCGATGGCCACGACCCATTCGCCGACCTTGACCTTGGACGAATCGCCGATCTGCACCACGGGAAGCGGTTGCTTGGCGTCGATTTTCACCAGCGCGACGTCGGTGCGTTTGTCGACACCGACGAGCTTGGCCTTGAATTCGCGTTTGTCGGTCAGGGTGACGAGGATTTCGTCGGCGCCATCGACCACGTGCGCGTTGGTCATGATGTCGCCGTCCGGGCTGATGATGAACCCCGAACCCACGCCGGTGGGACGCTCCTCTTCACCCTGCGGCGCGTCCTTGCCGCCCTTGGGCGTGTCCGGCGCAGGGATGGGCACGCCGAAAAACCGCCGTAGCAGTTCGCGCGTCTGTTCGTCCATCTGGTCGCCGCTGCCCACCGGCACTTTTTTGTACGTGCGGATATTGACCACCGACGGCCCGGTTTTTTCGACCAACGCGGTGAAATCGGGCAGCGCGCAGGCGCAGGCCGGTTGTGGCGCACTGCCGGCTGCCTGTGCCGGCGCCGCCAGCGTGGCCCCGGTCAGCAGCACGGCCCCCAAACTCATCCAAAAGGTTTTTTTCACCACTATCTCCCTGATACATCGCGCCTGCTCGTCTGCAGGCAATCGGTTTGAATCGATCGTCCAACCCCGTAGTCGGTCACGGCCACCAAGGCGGCAGCCCGCCGCCGGGTCATTGCACACGCACGACTGAGTCGCTGATGCGCCGCAGTGTGCGCTCGGGCACGGCCCCCATGACCGTCAGCCACGATTCACCCACCCGCCTGGACAACGCCAACGTCCCGCCGACCCGCTGCTCCGGAGCGACCGGCTCGGTCAATGCCGCCGACGGCTGGATGAAAATCGACACCGAGGCCAGACCGTCGCTGAGCAGCCATTGCAGCACCTCGGACGACTTACCGCCGACGGTCATGCTGCGGCGAAACACGCCAACGGTCTTGAACCCAGGCACCGGCGCCGACAGCGCCCAGCCTTGCGACTGCAGCGTCACCGGCACGACTTTCATCTGCTCCACAGCGTAGCCCGGCGGCTGCGCCAGGCTGTCGCGCACCAAGTCCAGCCGCGGCGGCACGTTGATGCTCAACTGCGTGAACGCCACTTGGTCGATCACATGCCCGGAGGCGTCGAGTGTTTGCGCCTTGACGAGCAATTGCGAGTCGCGCAACGACCACAGCCGATAACCCCAGCGGAGATCGTCGCGCGGCACGATGGTCGACACCCGGCACTCGTAGCCGGCGCAGCGCGCCTGACCGTTGCGTTCGAGGCGGTAATTGCGGTCAACCTCGCCGTTGGCGGTTTTGAGCAAGCGTGGAAAACTCGTCTGCCCGCCCTGGTTGTCGATGAGCATCAGCCGGTAGTCGGGCCAAGTGGTGCGCACTTGGTCGCCCAGCGACACCATGATGCGTCGCTGGCCGTCGAGAGTTTCGATGCGTTCGAAATGTCCCTGCGGCAACACGTAGTGCACCAGACTGGACGTGCTGATGTCATCTCCACGCTGGGTGATGAACACTCCGCTGTAGTTCAGCGACCGCGCTGCGGCGCTGACGTGCTGCAGCCATTGCTCCAGACCCTGCGCCGGCAAGGGGATGTCGGCTACTGGCTGCGCCTGCTGTCCCGCTGCCGGCGCTGCAGACGGCGTTTGCGCCGCAGCCGCAGTGGCAAACAGCGCAAACGCCCCAACCCCCAGCGCCAGCAGACGCACGCCTGCGCGGACGACACCCAACTCCACAGCCATCAGTGCGCCTGCGCCGCTGCCGGTTCCGGGCGCTGCACCACGACCCGCAAAGTTGCCGGCACCGCAGGCATCATGCCCCCGGCCATTTGCTGGTGCGCCAGCAGATATTCGACCATTGGCATTTGCGCCGAGACCGGGATGATCTGCCCACCATTCTGCCCGCCTGGCGCCGTCAGCTCGGTTTGCACCAGACTACCCTGTGCCATTTGCATGGCTGCGCGGTTGGCCCGCACCGCCACCACCGGAATTTGCGCACCGGCAGCAGCGGTGTCGTCCACGCGGGCGGCGATCACCGGCCGCACGCTGCCGCCAGAAGATGAAGGAGACTGCAAGCCGGGCAAGGCCACCCAGGCCATCACCGCCACCCCGGCGACGGCGGCGGCAACGGCCGTCATGCGGGTGCTCCAGTGCGGCCTGCGGGTGGCGCGCGCCACCGCCAGCCGGCCGTTTTGCGCCGAGGGCCGTAGCACAACGGGCTCGCGCGCCACGGCCGCGCTGACGCGCTGCAAGAACTCGTGTTCGCCAGGCATGGCCGCCAGATCGGCCGAGCGCAGCACGTCGCCAATCTGGGCATAGAGCAACCAATCGCGGCGCAGCGCGTCGTCGCTGGCGGTCTGGCGGATGAAAGCGGCTGCCTGCGCCGACGGCGCGGCGAACTCGGCCTCGCCATCGATCAAGGCCGAAAGCCTTTCCCGCGGGTTTTCTGCACTCATGGTCGTCTCCTGCACAGCCATTTCCCTCTCACCAGCGTTTTCCGCCTTTGTGCTCGATCACCGGACGCAAGCGCTCGGCAATCGCCTCGCGCGCACGGAAGATGCGCGACCGCACCGTTCCGATCGGGCATTGCATCACTTCGGCGATGTCTTCGTAGCTCAGCCCTTCGATTTCGCGCAGCGTGATCGCGGTGCGCAAATCATCCGGTAACGATTCCATCGCCGCATTGACCGTCTGCACGATTTCCTTGGACACCAAAATCGATTCGGGCGTCTCGTTGTTGCTTAGTCGCTCGGTCGGGCTAAAAGTTTCTTCATCTTGTCCCGCGGCATCGCCTTCTGCCACGGTCGGGTCGCGCATCTCGTCGGTGATGGCTTTTTTCGCCGTGTTGACGGCAATGCGGTACAGCCAGGTGTAGAACTGACTGTCGCCGCGGAACTGGCCGATGGCGCGGTAAGCGCGCAAAAAGGTTTCCTGCGCCACATCCTCGGCCTGCGCTGGGTCGCGGATGAAGCGCAACACCAGGCGGTAAATGCGCCGCTGGTATTTGGCAACGAGCAGGTCGAACGATTTTTGATGCCCCGCCTGGACCTGCTGGACCAGAATGGCATCGCTCTGCGCGTCAGGCTCCACCGGATTTCAATGGGGCAGCGCGTCCAGGCGCAGCCGCAACTCGCGAAAAATTCCCGGCTGGATGTCGCTGGGGATGGGCAAGACCACCCGCCCTTTGGCCGTGAGGCCGAGGATGAGCAACAGCCCGGGCAGAGTCATGCCGCGCACTTGCAGCACGTCTTCCAGGCCGTCGCCACGCTGCAAGCGCCAGCCATACTGGCCATGGAACAGCGTGAACGGCCGGATCGACCAATACGGGTATTGCGCCGACAAAATGGCCAGAAACATCGCCGCGGCAAACGCCGCCATCAGGCTGAGCGAGTCGCTGTCGCGCCATACCCAGACCGTCCAGCCCGCCGCCAGTAGAGAGGCGGCGCTGAACAGACCGAGCAGCAAGTGCCAGCGGCCGAAACGTTCGACCCGGATTTGCAACGGCGCAACGGTCTTCATGCTGCTGAGTGAAAAACGCGAAGCCGGGAGCTGCGAATGAGCTGGATTGTCCGCTCAAACACGTTTGAACAAAACCGAGCCGTTGGTGCCACCGAAGCCGAAATTGTTTTTCAGCGCGTAGTCGATGCGCATGTCGCGCGCGGTGTTGGCGCAATAGTCGAGGTCGCACTCCGGGTCGGGGGTGTGCAGATTGATGGTCGGCGGGCAGACCTGGTGATGCACCGACAGCACGGTGTAGACGGCTTCGACACCGCCGGCACCGCCCAGCAGATGGCCGGTCATGGATTTGGTGGAGTTGACCACGAGTTTGTACGCATGGTCGCCGAAAGCGAGCTTGATGGCGTCGGATTCGTTTTTGTCGCCCAGCGGAGTGGACGTGCCATGCGCGTTGATCATCTGCACCGCGTCCGGCGCGACACCGGCGTTTTTCAGCGCCAGCAGCATGCTGCGTCGCGGCCCATCGGTGTTCGGCGCGGTGATGTGTCCGGCATCTCCGCTCATGCCAAAGCCGACGAGTTCGGCGTAGATGGTCGCACCGCGCTTGACCGCCAAGTCGTAGTCTTCCAGCACCATCACGCCGGCGCCCTCGCCGAGGACAAAGCCGTCGCGCTCTTTGTCCCACGGTCGGCTGGCCGTTGCCGGATCGTCGTTGCGCGTGGACAGCGCCCGCGCCGCGGCGAAACCGCCGATACCCAGCGGCGACACGGTGGCTTCGGCACCGCCGGCGACCATGACGTCGGCGTCGCCCGACTCGATCAGCCGCGCCGCCAGACCGATGGCGTGCAAGCCGGTGGTGCATGCCGTGACGACGGAAATATTCGGCCCCTGAAAGCCGTACTCGATCGACACATGGCCGGAAATCATGTTGATGATCGAAGCCGGCACAAAAAACGGCGTGACACGGCGCGGGCCGCGTTCGAGCAGTTCTTTGTAGGTGTTTTCGATCAGCGGCAAGCCGCCGATGCCCGAGCCGATGAGCACGCCCACACGCTCCGGGTCGAGCCCCGCCTGGTCGATGCCGCTGTCACGCACCGCCTGTTTCGACGCGGCAATGCCGTAATGGATGAAGGTGTCCATGTGCCGCGCTTCCTTCGCTGGAATGTATTGCGTCACATCGAAATTGCGCACCTCTCCGGCGATTTGCACCGAGTAGGCCGAGGCATCGAACTTGGTGATGCGACCGATGCCGGACTTTCCGGCAACCAGATTGGCCCAGTTTTCTTCCAGCGTGTTGCCCAGCGGGGAAACCGCGCCAAGGCCAGTAATCGCAATGCGTCGACGAAGGGTCATGTGAAATCAGGCGATCCGCGCCGGCAGCAGCGCTGCGGCGCGAACCGTCAAAAGGTGGCGTGAATGCAAAGGGTGGCTCGATCAGGCGTCAGGCTTTGTAGTGCGCCTTGGCGTAGTCGACGGCCAGTTGCACCGTGGTGATTTTTTCCGCGTCTTCGTCGGGGATTTCGATGTGGAATTCGTCTTCCAGCGCCATGACGAGTTCGACGGTATCCAGGGAATCGGCACCCAGATCATCGACGAAAGACTTTTCGTTGGTCACTTGGTCTTCGGCAACGCCCAGTTGCTCGGCGATGATTTTTTTGACGCGCTGTTCGATGTCACTCATTGAAACCTCCAGTGGAAATGTGAAAAATTTTAGCAAGCGCTGCTGCTGCCTCGACACCAAGATCAAAGCATAACCCCGCCCGGCGACGCCACCATGCATCGGCGCGCAAACTCACTGCATATACATGCCGCCGTTGACGTGCAGCACGGCGCCGGTGATGTACGCCGCCAGCGGCGACGCCAGAAACGATACCGCATGCGCCACCTCCTCGGGCTTGCCCAGCCGTCCCAGCGGAATGCGCGCCAGCAACGGTTGGGTTTGCGCCTGGCTGAGCGCGCGCGTCATGTCCGTGTCGATAAACCCGGGCGCCACGCAGTTGACGGTGATGTTGCGGCTGCCCAGTTCCTGCGCCAGCGCACGGCTCATGCCGGCCACGCCCGCCTTGGCTGCGGCGTAGTTGGCCTGCCCCGGATTGCCGGCAGCACCGACGACCGAGGTGATGTTGATGATGCGGCCATAGCGCTGCTTCATCATCGGCCGGATGACCGCACGCGACAGCCGGAATACCGCGCTGAGGTTGGTCGACAGCACCGCGTCCCAGTCGGCATCGCTCATGCGCATGGCCAGGGTGTCGCGGGTGATGCCGGCGTTGTTGACCAAAACGTGCAGCGCGCCGTGCGCTTTGACGATGTCGTCGACCAGCGCGGCTGCGGCTACGGCGTCGTTGACGTCGAGCACCGCGCCGCGGCCGCCGCAGGGCTGCAGTGCCGCGTCGATGTGTTGCGCTCCGGCAGCGGAAGTCGCCGTGCCGATGACCGTGGCCCCGGCGGCAGCCAGCATCGCGGCGATCGCCGCGCCGATACCGCGCGATGCGCCGGTCACCAGCGCCACCTGCCCGGCCAGCGTGGAAGCGGCTGCGGTGTCAGACGTTTGCTTCATCCTATTGCCTCTCGAATCGAAGGAATGACCGATGCGTCGTCCAGGGCGAACGATCGCAGCGCCGGATCGATGCGCCGGGTCAAGCCGTGCAGCACCTTGCCCGGGCCACATTCGACCACGGTGGCACACCCGGCCTGCGCCAGCGCCCGCACGCACTCGACCCAGCGCACCGCATGGCACGCCTGCCGCGACAGCGCGTCGCGGATGGCCTGCGGCTCGGTCGGGCTGGCGACATCGACGTTGTTGACCAGGCGGATCGTCGGCGGCTGCAGCGGCACGTTTTGCAAATAGCCGCGCAATTGCTCGGCCGCGCTTTGCAGCAAACTGCTGTGAAACGGCGCCGACACCGGCAGCGGCAACGCCCGCTTGGCGCCGGCAGCCTTGAGCAGCTCGCAGGCGCGAGCCACCGCCGCCTGCGTGCCGGCGATGACCACTTGCCCCGGCGCGTTGAAATTCACCGCTTCGACCACTTCACCGGTCTGCTGCGCCGCCTGGGCGCACGCGGCGCGCACCGCCTCATCCTCCAGACCGAGCACCGCCGCCATCCCGCCGGCGCCGACGGGGACCGCGTCTTGCATGGCCTGGGCGCGAAACCGCACCAGCGGCAAGGCGTCGGCCAAGGTCAAGCTTTCGGCAGCGACCAGCGCGGTGTATTCACCCAGGCTGTGCCCGGCCACCCAATCGGGTTTGCGCCCGCCCTCGGCCAGCCACAGGCGGTACAGCGCCACCCCGGCGGTGAGCATCACCGGCTGGGTGTTGGTGGTGAGGTTGAGCTGCTCGGCCGGACCGTCGGCGATGAGCGCAGCCAGGTCCTGCGACAGCACGGCGCTGGCCTCGGCCAGCGTGTCGCGCACCGCGGGATGGCCGGCGACCTTGCCGAGCATGCCCACCGACTGCGAGCCCTGACCAGGAAAGACGAAAGCGAATGACATAGCCAGATTGCAGGCGAAAAACGGAAAAATTTCAGTAATCGATCACCGCCGCACCCCAGGTCAGCCCGCCGCCGACCGCCTCGAACAAAAGCGTGTCGCCACGGCGGATCTGGCCGGAGCGAACCGCGACGTCCAGCGCCAGCGGAATCGACGCGGCCGAGGTATTGCCATGCTGATCGACCGTGACCACGACCTTTTCCGCCGGAATGCCGAGCTTTTTCGCGGTATGCGTCATGATGCGGATGTTCGCCTGATGCGGCACCATCCAGTCGACGTCCTCCGGCGTGCGCTGCGCCCTGGCCAGCGCCTCGCGGGCGACGTCCTCGAGCACGTGCACGGCCTGCTTGAACACTGCCTGACCGTCCATTTTGAGAAACGGACTGCCTGCGATTTCGCCGCCCGACACCCGCCCGGGAGTACAGAGAATGTCGGCTTGCCGTCCATCGGCGTGCAACGCGGCGGCCAGCACTCCCGGCGTGTCGCTGGCGCTGAGCACCACGGCACCAGCGCCGTCGCCGAACAGCACGCAGGTGGTGCGGTCGTTGAAGTCGAGGATGTGCGAAAACACTTCCGCACCGATGACCAGCGCGTGCTGCGTCATGCCGCTGCGCACGAACTGGTCGGCCACGGCCAGGGCGTAGACAAAGCCAGCGCACACCGCTTGCACGTCGAAAGCCGCAGCGCCAGCCACTCCCAGCCGACCCTGGATGAGCGCGGCGTTGGAGGGAAAAATCATGTCGGGCGTCGATGTGGCGACGATGATCAGCCCGACGTCCTGCGCCTGCAGCCCGGCCGCTTCGAGTGCACGCCGCGCCGCCTGCTCGCCCAGATCGACGCTGGTCGTGCCCGGATCGGCGAAATGGCGAAAGCGGATTCCGGTGCGCGACACGATCCAGGCGTCGCTGGTGTCGATGCCGCGGCTGGCCAGATCGGCGGCGAGTTCATCGTTGCTCACCCTGCGCGACGGCAGCGCGCTGCCGGTACCGGAAATTCGAGAAAAGGAGGACATGGAGCGGGATCGTTGGGAAAAAGCGTTCGGCTTTCAGGCTGCCGGCGCAGGCACCAACCTGCCCGGCGAAGGCGGGTGCATCGCCTGCAAAATACCTTCGATTTGTCGCACCACATCGCCCTGCACCGCCTCGTGCGCGCGCAGCAGCGCTTGCTCGAAGGCGAAGGTGTCGGCCGAGCCGTGGCTTTTGACCACCAGCCCGCGCAAGCCCAGCAGCGCCGCACCGTTGTAACGCCGGGGATCGACACGGCGGCGAAACCGCTTGAGCACCGGCATGGACAGCAGCGCCATCAACCGGCTCAGCGGCGTGCGGGTGAATTCCTCGCGGATCATTCCCGTGAGCATTTGCGCCAACCCCTCGGACGTCTTCAACGCCACGTTGCCGACGAAGCCGTCGCAAACGACGATGTCGGTCGTCCCCTTGAAAATGTCGTTGCCTTCGACGTTGCCGTAAAAGTGCAAGCGGCCTTGCGCATCGGCTTCGCGCAGCAGTTCTGCGGCGCGTTTGATGGTGTCGTTACCCTTGATGACCTCTTCGCCGATGTTGAGCAGCCCGACCGTCGGCTGCGCGTGACCACCGGCGGCAGCGAACGCCGTACCCATCACGGCGAACTGCAACAAGTGCAACGGTTCGCAATCGACGTTCGCCCCCAGGTCGAGCATCAGCGTGCCCTGCCCTTTTTGATTGGGCAGGTAAGTGGCAATCGCCGGACGCTCGATGTCGTGCAGCGTCTTGAGCAGGTAACGTGCCACCGCCATCAGCGCTCCAGTGTTGCCGGCGGAGACGCAGGCTTGCGCCCGGCCGTCACGCACCAGCTCGATGGCGCGGCGCATCGACGAGTCGCGCTTGCGCCGCAGCGCCACCTCGACCGGATCGTCAGAGGCGACGACTTCGCTGGCAGCAACGATTTCGACACGCGCATCGCCAGCCAGCCGCAGCGACTGCAGCAACGCGGCCATCGGCTGCGTCTGGCCGACGAGCAGCAGCCGGCTGTCGGGATGTTGACGCAGGAACTGCGCACAGGCCGGCAGCACCACGCGCGGCCCGTGGTCGCCCCCCATGACATCGACGGCAAGGGTGGAACTCATCGCAGCGCAAAAGGCTGAAATGGCAGCTGACGCGCCAGCGACTGGCCTGGCGCAACCCAGCGGTGCAGCGACAAACTGCACCGGCGCAGACGGCTTGGCGTGCGCAGGCGCAAGGTTTACTCGTCAGACTTGGTCTTGACGACCTTGCGCCCCCGGTAAAAACCGTTCGGGCTGATGTGATGGCGCAAATGCGCTTCGCCCGTGGTGGGCTCCACCGCCAAGGGCGGCGCGCTCAAGTGCTGGTGCGCGCGGTGCATACCGCGCTTGGAAGGCGATTTTTTGTTTTGCTGGACGGCCACGGCAATCCCCTGTGAAAAATCTGCGCATTATATGCGCGCACTTCGCCATACCCAAAGCTCAACGTTTGCGCGATGCCTCGAGCAGATCGCGCAACTGGGCAAACGGCGTCTGCCGCTGCCCGCTTTGCCCATCTTCGGGCAACGGCGCCGAGCCTTGCGGCTGCACGCCAGGCGTACAGACATCGTGCATCGGCACCAGCGGCAGGGCGAGGATGAGCTGGTCTTCGATCAACGCGCCGACGTCCACCGGATGCCTCGCCACCAGCGCCTCCTCCTCGGCGTCCAGTTCGTCTTGCGTCAGTTCCGGCTCGTCGAGCACCAGACGGAACTGCACGGTCTCGTCGATGGCCTGCTGCATCTCGTGCAGGCAGCGCTGGCAGATGACGGATAAACCGGCTTGCACCCGCAGGGTGACTATCGGCTGCGCCGGCAACCCCGGACGTTGGCGCATTTCGCCGTGCAAAGACCACGTGACCAGGCCGTCCGCGGCGCTGAGCAGGTCACGCAGCCGTGGCATGTCCGCCAGCGGCGCGCTGCCGTGCAACGCGCCGTGTTGGCGGGCGAAATCGAACATCGCCAGCACGTGCGGTGGCCGCAGCGCCTGGGACGGGTCAGACGGCGAATCGGGCGGAGCAGAGTTCATGGAATTTGAATTTTATGTTTACGCACTGGAACAAGTCCGCATGCCCACGCCGGCGGTGACCTCTTACACTATGGAGTATGGTTGAACGAGGCGGAGCGCAATACCGCCATGATTGGCGATACAGGACGGAACGAGGATGACAAGCTTGGCGCAGTGGTTCCCCACTGGATGGGAGCCTTTTCTTTTTGGCGGAATTTTCATCGGCTTGGGGGTGAGCCTGCTGTTTTGGCTGACCGGGCTGATCGGCGGCATCAGCACGGCGTACACCGCGGTATGGTCGCTGATCACGCGCCATCCGTTTTTTCAACACGAAAAATTCGTTTCGACGCGCAACTGGCGGCTGATGTACGGTCTGGGGTTGATCCTCGGCGCCGTGGTCTTCACCTACACCCTTGGCCACGGTGAGGGCTTCGTCACCAAAGTACCGTTGTGGCAATTATTCGTCGGCGGCATCATTGGCGGTTTTGGCGCGCGCATGGGCGGCGGTTGCACTTCGGGTCATGGCATATGTGGCGTCGGCTCGGGGCAGCTGCCATCGATCCTGGCCGTGATCATTTTTCTCAGCACGGCCATCGTCACCGCCCACGTGGTGCGCAGCCTCGGAGGGTTCTGACGTGACACCATCACAGCACACCAGCGACCGGCTGGTCACCGGCAGCAGGCCCGTTGTCTTTCCGCCGCGGGAGGGGTGAGATGCAGCGCGTTCCTCCGCTTGCCGTCATGCTCTCTGCCCTCGTCGCGGGCAGTCTGTTCGGTTTCGGTCTGGCGTTGTCGACCATGGTACGCCCCGAGGCCATTTTGCAGTTCTTGCTGTTGAAAAATTTTGGCCTGCTCCTGGTCATGGGCGGTGCTGCCGGGGTGACGTTCATCGCCTACCACCTGCTGCCGCGGCTGATGAAACGCCCGGTGTTCGGCGTGGTGTTCGGCAAACATCCATCGCATCTGGACGCGCGCACGCTGATCGGTGCGGCCATTTTCGGTGTCGGCTGGGGGCTGAGCGGCGTTTGCCCGGGGCCGGCGATTGCCGGTCTGGGCGTGGGCAACTGGCCGCTGCTGCTGAGCATAATCGGCATTCTGCTGGGTGCCTGGCTGCACGGTCGGTTTTTTGGCAAGCACTGATGCCCGGCTCCGCCACCGCCGATCTGATTCTGGCCTCCACCTCGCGCTACCGCGCCGAGTTGCTGCGGCGGCTGCGCGTGCCTTTCACCCAGCGCGCCCCCGACGTCGACGAAAGCCGCCAGGCGGGAGAAGCGCCGCAGGATCTGGCGCTGCGGCTGGCGGCGCAAAAAGCCTTCGCCATCGCCCGCAGCGCGCCGGGCTGCTGGGTGATCGGCTCCGATCAGGTGTGCATGCTTGGCGACGCGGTGTTGGGCAAGCCCGGCACGCATGCCGCAGCGGTACGGCAGTTGCAGCGCTTGAGCGGTTGCCGCGCGGTGTTTCACACCGCCGTCTGCGTCATCGCCCCCGACGGTTCCGAGCAGGTGCGCAATTGTCCGACCGAGGTGCAGTTTCGCAGCCTCAGCCCAGCGGAAATCGAAACCTATCTGCGGCTTGACAAACCCTACGATTGCGCCGCCAGCGCCCGATCCGAGTCGCTCGGGCCGGCTTTACTGCAGTCCATGCGTAGCGACGACCCGACCGCGTTGATCGGCCTGCCGCTCATCGCCGTGTGCGACATGCTGCGCGCCAGCGGCTTTGACGTGCTCGATCGCGCCGCGCGGTCAGCGTAGCCCCCAACCCGCGCGGGTGAATTCCCGCACCGCACCCATGCCCAGCTCGGCGCCAAAGCGCTTGGCCAGACGTTCGGCGACGTTTTCCTGCGGCGTGTAGTCAACGATCTCGGGCGCCTTGATTTTGTCTCTGGCGACTTGATCGACGGTGCCGTAACCGTCGGCTAGGCCCTGCTGCACTGCCGTTTCACCTGTCCACACCAGGCCGGAGAAGGTTTGATCGTTGACCTTCAACCGCTTGCCCCGTCCCTGTTCGACCGCGGAGATGAACTGCTTGTGGATTTGCTCCAGCATGCCCAGCGCGTAGGCTTTCTGCGCTTCGGGCATGGGGGAAAACGGGTCCATGAAACCTTTGTTCGCCCCGGCGGTGAGCAGGCGCCGGCTGATGCCGAGCTTGTCCATCAGCCCGGAAAAACCGAATCCGTCCATGAGCACGCCGATCGAGCCCACCAGGCTGGCCGGATTGACGTAAATGTCGTTGGCCGCAGCGGCAACGTAATACGCCCCGGAAGCACACACCTCTTCGCACACGGCGTACACCGGTTTGTTGTATTTGGCGCGCAGCCGATCGATTTCGGCGTAGATCTGGCTGGCCTGCACCGGACTGCCGCCGGGGCTGTTGATGCGCAGAATCACGCCTTTGGTTTGCGGGTCGTCGAACGCATCTTGCAGCGCCGAATTGATGTTGTCGGCACTGGCGCGCGAGTCGATGGAGATCTCGCCGTTGATTTCGATCAGCGCGGTATGCGGCCCCTTGGCAGAATTGTCGACATACTTGCCGATCACACCGCCGAACACCACCGCGCCCACGATTGCCAGCAAGACGAGGCGGAAAAAAATCGACCAGCGCCGCGCCCGGCGCTTTTCGCGCACGACTTCCATCACCAAGTTTTCCAGAACCTGGCGCTCCCAGGCGCCGGGCTGCGACGGGGCGGCCGCGTGCTGCTGCGGCGTGGATTCAGGTGAGGTGGCGCTCATAGAGGATTTGGCAAAACAGCAAATGGACGAGGGACTCGGGCCGGATCAGCGGGCTCGCCAATCGGGCGCGGCGCTGCGGTGCAGCGCCGCCGTCAGCACCGGCAGGCAATGGATTGGCTTGCAATGCAACCGTTGCAGATCGGCAAAGGATAGCAGCCTCGTTTTGCCGAGACAGCGCGGCAACGCGGCAGCCGCTGGGCAAACCGCGCGCGAGTTGCGCTTTGGCAAGGATGGGCAGAACTAGTTGTGTGAGAATTTCCCACGTTTTCTGTCCAACCCCCTCTCTTTCCATGATCATCATGTGCAAACGTTGTTCTCTCCTTGCCGCGCTGCTCGCTGCGTGCAGCGCGGGTAGCGCACTGGCCGATCCGGCGCTCACCGTGGGCAATTCCCTGTCGTTTTTCCAGGGCACGTTCGGCACGGCCAACACCATCAATATCCGCTACGACGCCACCGACATCCAATACGCCGACGGCAACAACTGGCGAATCAAGCTGACCGTGCCGTATGTGTCGGAATCCGGTCTGCCCGTCGGCGCCACGGTGTCGGGCAACACCGTCGTCGGCGGCAGTTCCGCCACGGCGCAGACGCATTCGGCCAGCGGGCTGGGCGACGTCTGGCTGGCGGCGCATTACAAAATCGCCGCGGGCAGCGGTCTGGTGCCATCGGTCACGCCCTACGCCAAAATCAAATTCGGCACGGCATCGGCCGCCGATGGTCTGGGCACGGGGAAAAACGATTACGAAGTCGGCGTCGGCCTGCAGCAAGCGGCCGGGCGGAATTGGTTTCCCTTCGCCAATCTGGGATACCGCTTCGTCGGCAGCCCGGCCGGACAGTCGTTGCGCAACATCGCCATTTATCAAGCCGGTGTCAGCTACTTGGCCGACAGCCGCAACATCGTCACGCTGATGTACGCCGGTCAGCAAGCACAGGTCAGCGGTGCGCCGGCACCGTCGGATGCCATCCTGGCATGGAATTACAACGTCACCCCGGCAGGCAGCGGATTGCAGGTCTATGTCGACAAGGGCCTGAGCCACGGCAGCGCCCATTTCGGTATCGGCATCGGCGGACAAATCGTGTTCTGACCGCAACGCCGCGACCGCCGCGTACCGCCCTGTGGGGCGCAGCAGCAGTGGCGGTTTTCGCACCGGCCGGCTCTGCCGGCTTTTTTCACGGGCGCGGCAGGCTGGGCATCGGCGGTGCGCTGGGCATCACCGGTGCCGGCGGTGAAGGCGGCGGCGCGACCATCGGCGGGTTCACCACAGGCGCGGGCGGTGCAGATGGCACGGATGGCACCGGCGGCGTCATGCTGGGCGCAGCAGGCGGCACGAACGTCGGAGCGTTCACCGCGGGCATTTGCGGCACTGCGGGCATGGCCGGAGTCGGCATCACGACAAAACCCGGCTGTGGGACGTTGGGCATGGACGGCACCGGCGGCGCGGACATGAGGCCCGGCGCCACCATCCCGGAGGCGCCGGCTGGCAACGCCATGCCGCTACCGTGCCCTGCCGACGGCAAGGCCGCCGACGGCGGCAGCGCGAACTGCATCGGATCGACACGCGCAATGACGGTCTGGACGACCACAGTCTGCCCGTCGCGCACGGTGCCGATCAGCGCAGACGGCGACAGCGCCGTGGCTGCGGCCTCACGCAGCAAGCTCTGGACCGTGGCATCGGCCCCCTGCAAGGCAAACCCTTGCGCGCTCAGCCCCTGCGCGTCCTCGTGCACATAGGCCACCAGCACCAGTCGCGCGCCGACGGGCAGCGTCAACGCCGTGCCGGCGCGTCGCACGGTGTCGATGCGCGGCAGCGCGCCGTTTTGCCTGCCTTCAACGATGACCTGCTGACCAAGCTCCACGTCTGCGGGCAGCGGGTGTGCGCCCAGCGCCAACCACTCGCCGCCCACACGCACCCGGCGCGCCGCGGTGTCTACTGCGTCCAAACGCCCGCGCAGCAGCACCGGGGCGGCGTGCCCGGCTGCCGGTCGCGGCAGTCGCACCAGCCGCAGCGCCCGCCAGGTCGCCCCAGTCTGATGCAGCGCGCTGATGCGCACCACATCGCCCGGCGCCAGCTCCGACAGCGACAGTGGCTGGTCGTCATCGTCGCGCAACAGGCTCGACGGCGTGAGCACGATGGTCTGGCCGAGCACCTTCAGGCGCGCCGCGGCGCGGTCGACGTGGCTGATGCGCCCGACCACGGCGTGGTCCACCGCCACGTCCAATGCGTCGAGCCGCTGCCCATGCTGCTGCGCCCGCACCGTCACCATGTCACCCAGATGCAGGCGGGGCGCCGGCGCCGCCTGCCCATCGACGAAGTAACGGGTGTGGGGCGGCAGCTCATACTCGCCGCCGTTGACAAAAATGCTGCCGAAACGCTGAATCGGGCCGACGGCGACGATGCCCGTGCCGCCGATGCCGCCAGGATCGATGCCCGTGCCGCCAATCCCCCCCGGCGTGCCGGCTACAGAGCCGGCGATGCACGCGCTCAGCCCGATCCAGACCACGCCGGCGACGCGCAGCAGTCGGCCCAAGGCGTTGTCGAGCCTGCCGATCATGTTCGTTCTCCCTGCCTGGAGCCGGTTTGCGCAGCCGGCTCCTCGTAGTAATACACCCCAAGCCGCAGTCGTCTGCGCGGCTGTGGCTCCAGGCTCGTCCCTGCCTGCGGCAGCGACTCGGCACGCGCCACGCGCTGGTAGGCATCGTGCAGCGCCTGCTCGCCCAGGCGGCGCAAATCGCCGCGCACCGCCTCGACCACCGCTGCAGGCAGATCGTCGAAGTACACCGACTGCTCCAAAAACGCCGGCAACCGGCCTTCGAGGTTGTGCACCGCGGCGCGCAAGTGGTCGCCCAGATGCGCCCCCATGAACGCCAGGCGGTCTTCGGCCAGATCGGACACATAGCCGCTGCGCAACAGCCTGACCGTGTCGTCCTGCAGCGCCACCACCCCCGCACGCAGCAGTTCGTCGAGCACGGTACGCGGCCGCATGTCCGCCTTCACCAGCCGCACCAGCGCCTCGAAACTCGGCTCGTCGTTCGCCGCGCGCAGCGGCAGGTCCCGCGGCTGACCCTGGGCGTCGCGGTAAGCCTCGCAGGCCGCCCAGGCAGCGACCACCTGCGCCGACAAATTCGCCCCATGCCGCAGCGCGATGTCGCCCGAACCCGCCGCGAGCTCGTCGCGCAGCCGGCGGACCTCCTTGCGATGGATGCCGCTGAGCAGGCTCACCCGGCTGTCGGTCGGCGCCGGCTTGCCCGCGCTGGTGTCCAGCGCCACGGTTTCGCCGACATAGACGAACTTGAGCAATTCAGCCAACGCGCCGTACGTCCACCCCTGCGTGATGAGATAGCGAACGAACGGGCGCAGGATGGACAGCGCGGCGGATTTGAGAGCGTCGTGCATGGTGAGCAGGATAACCGAGCGCCAGTTCGCTTGACGTGGGAAATTTTGCCACTATTATACCGGCCAACGATTGTGGGAAAGATTTCCACACTCGGAAGAAGCTTCCTTCCCTACTTCACAGGAGTCTTGTCATGTCGACCATCCGCCACCTCACTGCACTGTCGGCCGCCATCGCCGCCGTATCACTGACTTTCGGTATCGCCAGCGCGCAGACTGCACTGCAAACCGCCGCCGACGGGCAGACCGCCACCGGCACGTCGGGCCGTTCGTCAAGCGCAGCTCCCTCCACGCAAACCGGCGGCGACGCATCGGCAGGCCAGCGCGCACAAACGCGCACGACGGCGCAAACGCAGAACGGCACCGCCACGGCCAAGGCGGCAGGCGCATCGAGCACGCAAATCCGTACCCCATCGCAGGAGCGGCAGACCGTGCAGACGCGCAGCCAGACACAAACGCAGACCCAGACCAGCACGGCCACTGGCGCGCAGGGCAATGCCGCTGATTCCGGCCAATCCAGCCGCGCGCCGCAACCTGGCCTTGGGCTGCTCGATGTGCAGACCGGCGCCCAGGGCAGCGCGCAGGCCGCCGCTGCCGTGCCTGCGGTGCAACCTCCCGTCGTACCCGCAGTGCAGCGCCCCAGCGTGAATATGCCAGCGGTGCAGCCCCCCACGATGACCCCGCCCGTGGTCACGCCTGCCGCGGTCAACGTTCCTGCCGTCACCACTCCGGCAGTGCAGGTGCCGACAGTGACCACGCCTGCCGTGCAGGTGCCGGCGGTGACGACGCCGGCCGTCACCGTCCCGGTCGTCACCACGCCCAGCGTGAACGTCCCTGCGGTCAACGCGCCGTCGATCAATCTGCCCAACGTGATGCGGCCGCAGATGTAAATCCTCCGTCGCCTGCCGTACCCGTGGGCGCACGGCAGGGCGGTCAGCCGTGTTGCGCCAAATAGCCGTGCAACTCGGCGACCGAGTGCAGCAGCGCCACGGGCTGCAAGGCCAGCAGCTGCTCGCTGCCGTGTGCGCCGTAAGTCACACCGATGCCCTGGCAAGACGCGTTGCGTGCCATTTGCAAATCGTGCGTGGTGTCGCCGATCATCACCGTGCGCTGCGGCGGGCTGGCGAGTTCGGCCATGATTTCATGCAACATCGCCGGATGCGGTTTGGAAAATGTTTCGTCCGCGGTGCGCGTGGCGTCGAACAGTCCGCGAAATTCCGGCCGATCCATCGCCCGGCTCAGTCCGAGGCGGGATTTCCCAGTGGCCACGGCGAGGTTGTAGCCCGCCGCCTTGAGCGCGTGCAGCAAATCGAGCACGCCGTCGAACAGCGTGAGCTGCGCATCGAGCGCGAAGTAGTGCCGGCGGTACGCTGCGGCCAGTCGCGGGTAGTCGGCGTGCGGCAAATCCGGCGCTGCATGCCGCAAGGCGTCTTCCAGTCCCAATCCGATGACGTAAGACGCCGCCTCGCGGCTGGGAACGGGCAACCCCATGTCGCTGCAAGCCTGCTGGATCGCGCCGGTGATCGCAGCGGTCGAATCCATCAGCGTGCCGTCCCAGTCGAACACGATCAGGTCGTAGTTCTGGCGGTGCATGGTCGGGAATGGGTCGTGGTGTTGGCTCACGCGCATTGTGCACGCAATGTGTCAAGCCATTGTGTCCACTGCGCGGGCAGCGGCGCCTGCAGCAGCAGGCGCTGACCCGTGGCCGGGTGGGCAATGGCCAGCGAGGCTGCATGCAGGGCCATGCGTTTGAACGGCGGCAGGCCGGCGATCTGGCCTCTTGCCAGTGCCAGGTTCAGCGCCTCGTCGCCATACTTGTCATCGCCGACGATGGGGTGGCCGCAGTGCGCCAGGTGCACGCGGATTTGATGCGTGCGGCCGGTGAGCAGCCGCGCCTGCATCAGAGTCAGTCCATTCCATGGTCTAAGTTCGGGCAGGGCGAACTGCTCTAGCGGCCGAAACTGGGTGCGCGCCTCCTGCCCTTGCTGCGCGTCAACCCGTACCCGGCGCTCGCCGCTCGCCAGCAAATATTTGTATAGCGGCGCATCGACTCTCTGCGCTCCGCCCTGCCACAGACCGGCCACCAGCGCGACGTAGCGCTTGTCCGCCTGACGCTCGCGCAGCGCGGCGTGCAGCACGGTCAGCGCGCTGCGTTTTTTCGCCACCAGCAGCAAGCCGGAGGTTTCGCGGTCCAGACGGTGCACCAGTTCGAGGCACTTCGCCTGCGGTCGCGCCGCGCGCAGCGCTTCGATCACACCGAAATTGACCCCTGAGCCGCCATGGACGGCAACCCCGGCGGGCTTGTCGATGGCCAGCAGGTCGTCGTCCTCGTACACCACGGGAAACTGCAGCGCCCGCGCGGGCCGCGGCGTCGGGACAGCCGCCACGCGCACCGGCGGAATACGCACCTGGTCGGTCGCGTGCAATTTTTGCTCTGCGCTGGCACGAGCGCCGTTGACCCGCACTTCCCCCGAACGCACGATGCGGTAAATATGGCTGCGCGGCACGCCCTTGAGGTGACGGGCCAAAAAATTGTCCAGCCTCTGCCCCTGCCCGGCGTCTCCGACCTGCAGCAGACGGACCTGGGCGGATGGCGCACTGTGCATATAATCAAACATGAAGTTGTGGAGCCGAACGTCAGAATTTTGGCAATATTTCCGCGCAGTTGCAAAACGCGACGGCGCCGCGTGCCAAAACCGCTGAGTGCCCGTCCATCCTGCCTGCCCCATGCCGCGCGCTGCCGGCCAGAGCGATCAGGACAACCGCAGCCTGCCGGTGCAGGTCGCGGCAAAACGTGTGCACATTTTAGTTTCGGCGCCGCGCCTTGCACCGCGTTGCCGCGGGAGCGGGGCCGACTTCACCGAAATGCGCGTTGTCCCAAAGCCTGGCCGATGCCGTTGCACCGTAGCCGTTGCGCCATGAACCCGAAGGTACGCAATGCACCGCTGGCTTTGTCACACTGGAATTCAACCGTTGAACCCGACTCTTCGCCCACGTTTGCACCATAGCCTCGGCGGCTTGCCGCCTGGCCTGGCCGTCGGCGAAATCTGCTCTTGTCCTCCCGTTCTCACCAATGCCCGATCGCCCGCCACGTGCGGCGATGCAGGCCGGCAATGCCTGCCGCGCCGGCGCCGCTCGTTACCAGCCCCGCCCGGGCCGACGCTGGCCGCTGCAGCGCCCAAGGGGGAATGTCAGGAGTTTCCGGCATGAGCAAGGTCTGATTCTGCCCGCCCGGGCTTGCCGCGTGTCGTGGCGGCCCGCGCCTGGTTTGAGCTCCAGCGAGCAACGCATGGGGGCGCTCGTGTGCCCGCTTTGTATCGGCCGCTGCGGCGGCCAGGAGCTTTGACATGAAACGCATGTTGTTCAACGCCACGCAGTCCGAAGAGCTGCGCGTGGCCATCGTCGATGGGCAGAAACTGCTCGACATCGACATCGAACAAGCCGGGCGCGAGCAGCGCAAGGGCAATATCTACAAGGCCGTGGTCACCCGCGTCGAGCCGTCGCTCGAAGCCTGTTTCGTCGACTACGGCGAGGAGCGCCACGGCTTTCTGCCGTTCAAGGAAATCTCGCGGCAGTATTTCAAGGAGGGCGTGGCCCCGTCGCATGCCCGCATCCAAGATGTGATCCGCGAAGGTCAGGAACTGCTGGTGCAGGTGGAAAAGGAAGAGCGCGGCAACAAGGGTGCGGCGCTGACCACCTTTATTTCGCTGGCCGGGCGCTACCTCGTGCTCATGCCCAACAACCCGCGCGGCGGCGGCGTCAGCCGCCGCATCGAGGGCGAAGACCGGCAGGAGCTGCGCGAAACCATGGATCAGCTGCAACATCCGGAAGGCATGAGCCTGATCGCCCGCACCGCAGGCATCGGCCGCACCGCCGAAGAACTGCAGTGGGACCTGAACTACCTGCTCAAGCTGTGGAGCGCCATCCGCGACGCCGCAGACACGCAAAAAGGCGCGTTTTTGATCTACCAGGAATCGTCTCTGGTGATCCGCGCCATCCGCGACTACTTCACCTCCGACATCGGCGAAATCCTCATCGACACGCAGGATGTCTTCGAGCAGGCGCGCCAATTCATGCTGCACGTCATGCCCGACACCGTCGAGCGCGTCAAGCGCTACCGCGACGATCTGCCGCTGTTTTCCCGTTTCCAGATCGAGCAGCAGATCGAAACTGCGTATTCGCGCACCGTCAACCTGCCATCTGGCGGAGCCATCGTCATCGACCATACCGAGGCGCTGGTCGCGGTGGACGTGAACTCCGCGCGCGCCACCCGCGGCAGCGCGATCGAAGACACGGCGCTGCGCACCAACCTCGAAGCCGCCGATGAAGTCGCGCGGCAGATGCGGCTACGCGACCTCGGCGGCCTGATCGTCGTCGACTTCATCGACATGGAGGAGCCGCGCAACCAGCGCGCAGTCGAAGACCGGCTGCGCGACGCCTTGCGACAGGACCGTGCCCGCGTGCAGGTGAGCAAGATTTCCAAGTTCGGGCTGCTCGAACTGTCGCGCCAGCGGCTGCGCCCGGCACTGTCCGAGGGCGCCTACGTCACCTGTCCGCGCTGCAACGGCACCGGCCACATCCGCGACACCGAGTCCAGCGCGCTGCAGATCCTGCGCATCATCCAGGAAGAGGCGATGAAAGAAGGCACCGCCGCAGTGCACGTGCAGGTGCCGGTCGAAGTGGCGTCGTTCCTGCTCAACGAAAAGCGTGCCGAGATCACCAAGATCGAACTGCGCCAGCGGCTGTCGATTCTGCTCATTCCGAACAAACACCTCGACACGCCGAACTACAAACTCGAACGCCTCAAGCACGACGACCCCCGGCTGGACAATTTGCCCACCAGCTACAAAATGGCCGAGGCGATGGAGGAGGACACCGCCATCACCCGTCGCGACCGCGAGCAGCGCCCGCGGCAGGAAGCGCTGGTGCGCGGCATCACTCCAGAAAGCCCGGCACCGCTCGCTCCTGTGGCTGCACCTCAAACCGTGGCGGCGACGCCGCCCGAGATCAGCACCGCAACGCCAGCCCCCGCACAGCCTGCCAGCGCCCAGGGGTCATCGGGCGGCTTTTTCGGCTGGGTCAAACGACTGTTCGGCAGCGACGCCGCACCGGCGCCGGCAGCGTCCGCCACACCGCCTGCGGCCGCATCCGCGCCAGCCGAGCAGCCCGCCGCACCCCGGGGGCCGCGTCAGACCGCCGCGGGCAACGGCGGCCGCCGCCGCGGCGGCAAGGATCGGCCGCGTGAGGGCCAGGCCGATGCTCGCCAGCGCAACAATGGCGCAGCGCCCAATGAGGTCGAAACCGCCAGAACCGAAGCCACAGCCGCCGGTCGCGCCCGGGCGCAACGCGGCCAGCAACCGGCGGGCGAGCGTGGCAAACGCGAGCGCCCGGTTGAAGAAGCGGCGACGCGCAGCGAGGCTGGCGAGACCATCACCGCCGGCCAGGCCATGGTGAGCGCGCAATCTACAGCCGAAGCGCCGACGCGCGCCAATGGCAGCAGCCGCGCGGCCAACCGCCGGCCGCGCCGCGACATCGACGCAACGACCAACCAGGCTGCCGCCGACGTCCTGGCGCCGGCTGAGAACGAAGCCCAGCCGCCAGCCACCGCCGAGCAGCCGCCTGCCGAGGCGGGCGATGGCCAGCGGCCTGCAGAGCGCAAGCCGCGCAGCCGGCGCGGCCGTGGTCGCCGCGGCGGCCAGCGCGAAGGCGAGGCCATGACCGAAAGCATCGGCAACGTCGTCGAGCCGGGCGAAGCGCCTGCAGCCGCACCGGACGCAGCGGAGCAACCGGCACCAGGCGGCAGCAGCTCATCAGGCTCTCTGGCCGCTCCCCTGGTGTTGCCCGATGCGGCCAGTGCCGTCGACCAAGCGCGGCACAGCCCCAGCGTTGGGCAGGCAGCGGCCGTGGCGGAAAAAACCTCCGAGCCGCCGACCGCGGCCGCGGCATCAGAGTCGGCTGCAGACGCCGTACCGCCGGCGGCGGCGACCGCTTCGACCGCGGCAGCCGCGCCTGCCGGCGCCGAACCCCAAACGGCTGCCACCTACGTCCTGCCAGTGCAAGCGCTGCAGCGCACGGTGACCGCCGCTGGGCTGCAATGGGTGCAGTCCGACCCCGAGGCGATTCGCCGCGTACAGCAGGAATTGGCCGCACAACCGGCACCGATCCACGTACCGCGAGAGCGCAAACCCGCGCCCAAGGTCGATGACGGTCCGCTGGTTCTGGTGGAAACCGTGCGTCCGCTGCCCACCTTGCAACTGCCGGAAACCGCGCAACGCGCGCAGTGAGCGTCTCGGCGCGGCGGCGTTCAAGCCGTCGTGCCCGGTGCCTCGCGCAATCCCTGCGCCACCGTGGGGTAGCGCAGGCGCACGCCCAGCTCGGCTTTCATCCGCGTATTGTCCAGGCGGCGGGATTCGCGCAAGAAGCTGAGCATCATCGGGCTCAGGCCTGCGGCCTGCGCCCGCGCGCGTGCCACCCGCGGCGGCCGGGGCAGGCCGTACAGATCGGCGGCCAGATCGGCATACTCGCCCATGCGCAGCACGCTGTCATCGCTGATGTTGTAAGTGCGTCCGGGTGCAGCGCGCTCCAGCGCCAGCAGACAAATACGCGCCAGATCGTCGGCGTGGATGTGGTTGGTGTACACGTCGTCCTCGGGGATCAACACCGGCAGCCCCTGCTGCAGCCGCGCGCGCGGCGAACGTGCCTGCCCGTCATAGATGCCGGGAATGCGCAGCACGGCGACGCTCCAACCGTGTTCACGCCCGGCCCGCCGCCATTGCCGCTCGGCATCGCAACGCCGCTGAGCGCGTGCCGTCTGCGGCTGGCACGGCCGGGTTTCGGCCACGAGCGCGCCGGCACAATCGCCGTATACCCCGCTGGTGCTGGCATAGACCAGGCGCAAGGATTTTTTCCGCGGCCCGGATAACATGGCCGACTGTTTCAGTCTGGAAATCAGCTGGCGGCTGCGCAGGTCGATGCTTTCGGTGCCGTCTGCCGGCGGCGCGAGCATCAGCACGCGATCGGGAGCCAACCCCGCCAGCCGCCACAAGGTCTGCGGTTCGTCGAGGTTGCCGACGATGGGCACGATGCCCGCGGCACGCAGCGCCGTCAACCGTTGCGGCGACGAGGTCAGCGCGATCAGCCGGTAACGCCGCCGCGCCAGCGCGGCCACACGCATGCCGATGTCGCCGCAGCCGACGATGAGCAGCCGCGGCCGCCGGTGTCCAGACGGGTTTTTTGCCTTCCACATGCTTCGTCCTCACTATGAGTCATCGCGTCACCGTCCAGCCTAGCGGCCACCAGTTCACCGTCGGCGCGGATGAAACCTTACTCGCCGCCGCCATCCGCCAGGCGGTCGGTCTGCCCTACGGCTGCCAGGATGGTGCCTGCGGCGCGTGCAAATGCAAGCTGCTACAAGGTGAAGTCGCGCTCGGCGCGCACCAGCTCAAGGCACTGAGCGAGGCCGAACGGGCGCAGGGCTTCATTCTCGCCTGCCGCGCCAAGGCATTGACCGATGTGGTGATCGAAAGCCACGAAGTCGCCGGAGCGGATGCCTACCCGGTGAAAAAAATGCCCGCCCGCGTCAGCCGCATCGAACGGCTCGCGCCCGACGTGGTGCGGGTGATGCTGCAACTGCCGGCGGCCGACCCGCTGCGCTACCGCGCCGGGCAATACATCCAATTCCTGCTGCCCGACGGCGCACGGCGCAGTTACTCGATGGCCAACGCCCCGGGCGACGCGGCGCAAATCGAACTGCACCTGCGGCTGATGCCCGGCGGCAGGTTCACCGAGCACGTGTTCCACACGATGAAGGAAAAGGACATTTTGCGCATCGAGGGGCCCTTCGGCAGCTTTTTCCTGCGCGACGACGCGCAGCACAAGCCGATGGTGTTCCTCGCCTCGGGCACGGGGTTTGCGCCGATCAAGGCCATGCTGGAGCAGATGCAACAGACCGCCGATGCACGCCATGTCACGCTGTACTGGGGCGGGCGCAGGCTGCACGACCTGTATCTGCTCGACTGGGTGCAGCAGCAATGTGCCGCCAACCCCCGCCTGCGCTTCGTCCCGGTACTGTCGGAGCCCGACGCCGGCTGGAGCGGACGCACCGGCCTGGTTCACCAGGCGGTGATGGCCGATCTGCCCGATCTATCGGGCCACGCCGTATATGCCTGCGGCGCTCCGGTGATGGTGCAGGCGGCGCAGCGCGATTTCATCGCCCACTGCAGGCTGCCCGATGACGCGTTCTACGCCGACGCTTTCACCACCGAAGCCGACAAGGCGGCTACCGGCGGTTGACTCACGGCCCGTACCGCGACCTCTGCCGCTTGCGCGGCTGCGGTTTACTCGCCGAGATAGGCTGCACGCACCCGCGGGTCATCGAGCAGTTGGCTGGCCGGGCCGGTCATGCTGATCTGCCCCGAGTCCATGACGTAACCGCGGTCGGCCAAGCCAAGGGCGCGCTTGGCGTTTTGTTCGACGAGCAAAATGGTCACGCCCTGCTTGGAAATGTCTTGGACCACCTCGAAGATTTTGTCCACCATGATCGGCGACAGACCCATCGACGGCTCGTCGAGCAGCAGCACCTGCGGTCGGCTCATCAGCGCCCGCCCCATCGCCAGCATTTGCTGCTCACCGCCGGACATGGTGCCGGCGAGTTGGTCGCGCCGCTCTTTCAGCCGCGGGAACAGGGCGTAGATTTTGTCGATGTCGGCGTCGATCTCTTTGTCCTTGCGGGTGTACGCGCCCATCAGCAGGTTTTCCTGAATGGTCATGCGGGTGAACACTCCGCGCCCCTCGGGCACCATGCACAACCCCTGGCGCACCAGGTCGAACGCGCCCTGGCCGTTGATGCTGCGCCCGGCGTAGAACACTTCGCCGTCGGTGATCGGCTGCAAGCCGGTGACGGCTTTGAGCGTGGTCGTCTTACCCGCACCGTTGGCACCGATGAGGCTGACGAGTTCGCCCTTGCGCACTTCGAGGTCGACCCCCTTGACCGCCTGGATGCCGCCGTAGGACACGCGCAGGCCGGTGATTTTCAAAACGGTTTCTGCCATGCTCAATGCCCTCCTGCGCCGAGATAGGCTTCGATGACTTTGGGATTTTTCTGCACCTCGGCAGGGACTCCTTCGGCGATGATCTTGCCGTAGTCGAGCACGGTGACACGATCGCACAAGCCCATGACCAGCTTGACATCGTGCTCGATGATCAAAATGGTGCGGCCGTCTTGTTGGATCGACGTCAACAGCTCGCGCAGTTGCAGTTTTTCCGTCGCGTTCATCCCCGCGGCGGGTTCGTCCAGCGCCAGCAGCTGCGGATCGGTGGCCAGCGCGCGGGCGATTTCCAGCCGGCGCTGGTCGCCGTAAGACAGCGTGCGCGCACGAAAATCGGCGTAGCGCTCGATCCCCACGTATGCCAACAGCTCGCGCGCACGTTCGCGGATGGCGCGCTCTTCTTCCTTGAAGCGCCGCGTGCGAAAGACGGCGCCGAGCACCGCGCTCTTGGTGCGCACATGGCGGCCGACCATCACGTTTTCCAGCGCCGTCATGTCCGGAAACAGGCGGATGTTCTGGAAGGTGCGCGCGATCCCCTCGCGTGCCACTTGGTGGACCGCTGCCGGCTTGTACGGCTTGTCGGCAAGGATGAACTCACCGGAGTCGGGCGGGTACAGACCGGTGATCACGTTGAAAAACGTGGTCTTGCCGGCGCCGTTGGGGCCGATCAGACCGTAGATCTGCCCGCGCTTGATTTCGATACCGACGTCACTCAGGGCTTGCAGCCCGCCAAAGCGTTTGGATGCGCCGCTGACACGCAAGACGACCTCGCTCATGCCGCACCTCCTTTGCCTGCCGGCGCGGGCAGTTTGCTGATGCCCTTGCCATGCTCCGGCGCGGGCCATAACCCCTTGGGCCGCAAAATCATGATGATGATCATCGACAGCGCGTAGATGAGCTGGCGCAGGATGCCACTATCGATGAACACATGGCCGAAGGCGTGCTGCTGCCAGTCGGAAATGAACCCGGTGTAACGCAGCGCCTCGGGCAGCACCGACAGCAGCACGGCTCCGAGGATCACCCCGGGAATGTGCCCCATGCCGCCGATGACCACCATGGCCAGCACGATGATCGACTCCAGCAGCGAAAACGACTCCGGCGAGACAAAGCCCTGGAACGCCGAGAACATCACCCCGGCCACGCCGCCGAACGTCGCGCCCATCGAAAACGCCAACAGCTTCATATTGCGGGTGTTGATGCCCATGGCCTTGGCGGCGATTTCGTCCTCGCGCATCGCCATCCAGGCGCGGCCGATGCGCGAATCCTGCAAGCGGTAACTCAAAATCACCACGCCGACGACGAGCAGCAAAAACAGCCAGTAATACTGCGCCACCGACGGGATGGTGTAGTTGCCGATGTCGATGTTCTGGTTCAAATCCCAGCCGAACAAGCGGATGCCGTGGATGCCGGAAATCCCCTGCGGGCCGTTGGTGATATTGATCGGCGCGTTCAGGTTGTTCATGAAAATGCGGATGATCTCGCCAAAGCCCAGCGTGACGATGGCCAGGTAATCACCGCGCAGCTTGAGCACCGGCGTGCCCAGCGCAATGCCCGCGCCTGCCGCCAGCGCCGCGGCCATCGGCACGACCAGCCAGATCGACACGTCGAAGCCGTTGGGGAACATCGCGCCCAGTGAATCGAAATTGCTCGTGAGCTGATTCGACGACAACAGCGCATACAGATAAGCGCCAACGGCGTAGAACGCGATATAGCCCAAATCGAGCAACCCGGCCAGGCCGACGACGATGTTCAACCCCAGCGCGAGCATGATGTAGAGCATGGCAAATGCGGCGATACGCACCCAGGCGTCGCCGGCGATTTGCAGCACCAGCGGCAAAGCAATGAGCGCCGCGCCGCCGGCAACGATCCAAACCCAGTTCTTCTGTTTGTCCATGTCCGCTCTCCTTCAGGCGCGATCGGCCACGCGCTCACCCAGCAGCCCTTGCGGGCGCAGCGTCAGCACCAGAATCAGCACGATGAAGGCGAAAATGTCCTGGTAGTTGCTGCCGAACACGCCGTTGGTCAACGTGCCGATGTAACCCGCGCCCAGCACCTCGATCACGCCCAGCAGGATGCCGCCGAGCATCGCTCCGGACAGGTTGCCGATGCCGCCGAGCACCGCAGCGGTGAACGCTTTCAAACCGGGGGTGAAGCCCATGTAAAAGTTCGCCGTGGCGAAGTTGGCGAACCACATCACCCCGGCGATGGCCGCAAGCATCGCGCCGATGACGAAGGCTGCGGAAATCACCAGATTCGGGTTGACGCCCATGAGCGACGCCACCCGCGGATTTTCCGCCGTGGCGCGCATCGCCCGGCCGAGCTTGGTGTGGTTGACCAGCCAGGTCAGACCGGCCAGCAGCACCGCGGTGATCACCAGAATCATGACCTGCACCGGCGTGATGACCACACCGCCGAAATGAATGATGTTGCTCGGCAGCAAGTGCGAGGGAAAGACCTTGTAATCACGCCCCCAGATGATCATCGCCAGGGTTTCGAGCAGGATCGACATGCCGATGGCGGTGATCAGCGGCGCCAGCTTGGGCGCGTTGCGCAACGGCCGGTAGGCGATGCGCTCGATGAAATAGTTGAGCACGCCGGTGGCCAGCATCGCCACGACCACGGCGATGACGATCACCAGCCACGGCGCCAGATGCAGCGCGAGATGGTCGAGCAACTTGAACACGCTGTATGCCGTGAGCGCCCCGACCATCATCACATCGCCGTGCGCGAAATTGATGAGGTTGACGATGCCATAGACCATGGTGTAGCCCAGGGCGATCAGGGCATACATGCTGCCCAGCACCAGACCGTTGACGATCTGCTGAAAGAAAATTTCCATTCCTACATTCTCCTGACGAGCGGATGGCTAGTGAGTCGCGGCCGGACTCTTTTGGAGCGGCCGGGGTGAAACGCAAAGACGATTGGGGTTTGCAAGACGCATGCCCGCCGCCGCGCACCGCGGTGGTGCGGCGGCCGGCACCTTGGCGCGGTGCAGGCGCGGCGTGCGCAGCGAGTCAGGGGGCGATGTCCATCCCGCGGGGCGCGGGATCTTCCGCACGCACCGGGCTATGGCACCCGGCGGCAACGGCGCCGGGTGGTGGTGAACAGGCTTCATCTGGTTGTGCGGGGCCGGGCTGTCCAGAGCCCCGTTTTTTTGGCTGGCGCGATGATAACCGCCCCGCTCGGGGCACCCGGCATCGGGTCAACCCGCAGTGTGGCGATGCTCAGCCGTCCGTCGCGGCAGGCGGCACACTGTCGCCTTGAACCCTTTGCGCCGACACTGTCGCCGCCTGCGCGTTGCGCTGCGCCAGTTCGTGCAAACGCCGCGCAATGCGTTCTTCGACGCCGCGGGACGTCGGTTGGTAAAACCGCGGCGGCTCCATTCCTTCCGGGAAATAGGTCTCGCCAGCGGCGAAGGCGTCGGGCTCGTCGTGCGCGTAGCGATACCCTTTGCCGTAGCCCAGGTTTTTCATCAGCCGGGTCGGGGCGTTGCGCAGATGCAGCGGAACCGGCTGCGTGCCATGTTCACGGGCGAATGCCCGCGCGGCGTTGTACGCCTTGTAGACGGCGTTGGACTTCGGGGTGACGGCCAGATACACCACGGCCTGCGCCAGCGCCAGCTCGCCCTCGGGGCTGCCCAGCCGCTCGTAAGTTTGCGCCGCTTCCAGCGCCAGCGTCAGTGCTTTGGGATCGGCCAGGCCGACGTCTTCGACCGCCATGCGGATCAGGCGCCGCGCCAGGTAGCGCGGGTCGGCGCCGCCTTCGAGCATGCGCGCGAACCAGTACAGCGCGGCATCGACGTCGGAGCCGCGCACCGATTTGTGCAACGCTGAAATCAGGTCGTAGGTTTGCTCGCCGCCCTTGTCGAAGCGCAGCAGCGTCGCACCCAGCGCCTGTTCGAGCAACTCGGCGCTGAGCTCGGTCTGTCCGGCACGCTGCGCGGCGTGCAGCGCCAGCTCCAGCGCACCGAGCAGGCGGCGGGCATCGCCGTCGGCATGGCCGATGAGCCGCTGCTGCGCCGCTTCGGCGATGGTCTGCACACCGCTGCCGGGCAGCGCGCGCTGCATGAGGGTCTGCAAATCCTGCGCGTTCAGCGGTTCGAGCACGTAGACCACGGCGCGCGACAGCAGCGCACTGTTGACTTCGAACGACGGGTTCTCGGTGGTGGCGCCGATGAAGGTGAACAGGCCCGATTCGACATGCGGCAAGAAAGCGTCCTGTTGACTTTTGTTGAAGCGGTGCACCTCGTCGACGAACACGATGGTGGCGCGACCACGTTGCTGTGCCGCCTGCGCCTGCGCCACCGCGTCGCGGATGTCTTTCACCCCGGCGAGCACCGCCGACAGCGGCAAAAAATCGGCGTCGAAAGCGTCGGCCATGAGCCGCGCCAGCGTGGTCTTGCCCACGCCGGGCGGCCCCCAGAACAGCATGGAGTGCAGCCGGCGTGTCTCGAAGGCCACGCGCAATGGCTTGCCGGGGCCGAGCAGATGGCGCTGGCCGACGACGTCGTCCAGATGCCGCGGCCGCAGCCGCTCGGCCAAAGGCGGCAGCAGCGATGCAGCCCCCGGCCCGCGCGGCGCAGGCGCCGGCTCGTCGAACAATCCGGGACTGTCGGGTGGTCTGCTCACGGCTGGCTGATGACCGATGCGCCTTTGGGCGGGGTGAAGTGGAAGCGCCCGGCCGGCAACGGCGGGTTGCTCACGATGTCGCTGAAGCGGATGGTCGATATCTGGCCGAAGGCGTCGCGCAGCTGCAGCTCGACGACTTGCGGCCCTTGCGGCGTGCTGCGCAGACCGATGCGGATCCAGTCGAAATTGCTGTCTTTGGATTTGGGCGTAGCCTGCACCCACTGCAGCCCGCCGGCGTCGGGCATGGCGCGCAGATCGAACAGCCTGGTCACATCCTCACCGGCAAAGATCGCCGCCGGCGTGCCTTTGAACGCCTGGCTCACCGCGGTGATGGTCACTTGGTCGAGGTCGCGGTCGTAAGTCCAGAGCTGTTTGCCGTCGCTGACGATGGTCTGGGCATACGGCTTGACGTAATCCCAACGGAAGCGGTCGGGGCGCTCGAAGGCGAACTGCCCGGATGCAGGCGCCTGCGCCGGCCCCTTGGGGTTGCTGATCGTCTGCGTGAACTGCGCGCTGCCACTGCGGGTTTGCTGCAGCCACTGCTGCAGCGTCTGCACCGGGTCGGCAGCCAGCGCTGCCGACATGCAGGCGACGGATACGCCGCAGCCCAAAACCAGCGCGGCGGCGGCAGACCGCGCCCGGGCAATCAAGGTCATCATCACAAACTCTTTCTTTTCAGCGGCCAGCCGCGTCCGCATCCGGGCGGGCGCTGCTGGCCCTCAGTCGTCGCGCACCGGCACCAGGATGTCGCGGTTGCCGCTGGGGGTGAGCGCGGACACCAGCCCGGATTGTTCCATTTGCTCCAGCAATCTGGCAGAACGGTTGTAACCGATGCGCAGATGACGCTGCACCAAAGAAATCGACGCCTTGCGGTGCTGCAACACGATTTGCACCGCCTGGTCGTACAGCGGGTCGCTCTCGCCGTCGGCCTGCCCCGCCAGACCCGGTACCGCTGCCGCGCCCTCAGCGTCCTCGCCGGTGAGGATGCCGTCGAGATAGTTCGGCCCGCCGCGGCTTTTGATGTCCTCGACCACGCGGTGCACCTCGGCGTCGCTGACGAACGCGCCGTGCACCCGCTGCGGCATGCCCGAGCCCGGCGGCAGGTAAAGCATGTCGCCCATGCCGAGCAAGCTCTCCGCGCCCATTTGGTCGAGGATGGTGCGCGAATCGACCTTGCTCGACACCTGAAACGCGATACGGGTCGGAATATTCGCCTTGATCAGCCCGGTGATCACGTCCACGCTGGGGCGCTGCGTGGCCAGGATGAGGTGGATGCCCGAGGCGCGGGCCTTTTGCGCCAGACGGGCGATGAGTTCCTCGATCTTCTTGCCCACGACCATCATCAAGTCGGCCAGCTCGTCGATCACCACGACGATGTGCGGCAGTTTTTCCAGCGGCTCGGGCGCGTCCGGGGTGAGGCTGAAGGGGTTGGTCAGCGGCTCGCCGCGCGCCTTGGCCTCCTGCACCTTGGTGTTGTACCCGGCCAGATTGCGCACGCCGAGTTTGCTCATCAGCTTGTAGCGCCGTTCCATTTCACCGACGCACCAGTTCAGCGCCTGCGCCGCCTGCTTCATGTCGATGACCACCGGGGCGAGCAGGTGGGCGATGCCGTCGTAGACGCTGAGCTCGAGCATCTTCGGGTCGATCAGAATCAGCCGCACGTCGCTCGGCTCGGCCTTGTACAGCAGGCTGAGAATCATGGCGTTGACGCCGACGGACTTGCCCGAGCCGGTGGTGCCGGCCACGAGCAGATGCGGCATCTTCGCCAGATCGACGACCACGGGGTTGCCGACGATGTCCTTGCCCAAGCCCATGGTCAGCAGCGATGCGGCCTCGTGGTAGCTGCTCGAACCGAGAATCTCCGCCAGCCGGATGGTCTGCCGCTTGGCGTTGGGCAGTTCCAGCGCCATGGTGTTCTTGCCCGGGATGGTCTCGACCACGCGGATGCTGATGAGCGACAGCGCCCGCGCCAGGTCGCGCGACAGGTTGACGATCTGCGCGCCCTTGACTCCGGTGGCCGGCTCGATTTCGTAGCGCGTGATCACCGGGCCTGGGTAAGCCGCGACCACCCGCACCTCCACGCCGAAGTCCTTGAGTTTTTTTTCGATCAGCCGCGAGGTGAACTCCAGCGTTTCGTGACTGACCGTCTCCACCGACGTGGTCGGCGCGGGATCGAGCAGGCTGAGCGCAGGTAGCGCCGAATCGGGCAGATCGCTGAACAGGGGTTTTTGCTTTTCCTTCAACGCCCGCGGCGATTGCGGCACGACGGCGACCTGCGGCTCGATCACCACCGGAGCGAGTACTTCGCGCTCCTCGGCCAGCGGGCGCTGCTGCTCGACTTCCTTTTCCCGCTCCTGCAAAGCCTGCCGACCGAGCAGCGCGTCGTCCTCACGGCCACGGCGTTGCCGCTGCCATGTCCACAGCCGCTCGATCCACCCGCCCAGCCGCTCGGCGACGTCGACCCAGGAAAACCGCCCGACCCAACTCAGCGAAAACAAAAACACCGCCAACAGCACCAGCGTGCCGCCGGTGTCGCCCAACAGGGTGTCGGCGCCGGCGCCCAATGCATGGCCGAGCAGCCCGCCGGCATCACCCGGCAAATGCGGCGCCAGGCTCCACAGCCGCGTCGATTCCAGCGCCGCGCTCGACAACGGCAGCAGCAGCACCCCGGCAAACGCCGCCAACGCACGCCAACGCCGCCAGCGGTCGGAGGCTGCGGCATCGACCGCGGGCGGCGCCGTTTGCTGCTGCGCGGCGCGCCACATGCGCAGCACGCCGTACAAACCCAGCGGAATCAGCCACAGCGCGGAAAACCCGAGCAAAAAGTACGCCAGATCGGAAAACCAGGCACCGATCACCCCGACCCAGTTGTCCACGTGACCGCTGGTGCCCGAACTCGACCAGGACGGATCGGACTTGTGAAAGCTCAGCAGGCTCAGGCTGAGCAAAATCCAGCCGATGAACGCCGCCGTCAGCCGCACCTCGGCGGCGAAACGCTGCAGCCTGCTGCGCGGCTCGGGCCGGGACGACATGCCCGAAAAACGGCGTTGCGTGTCGATTTTCGCCATACGTCACAGCAATGAGGACAGATGTTCGCGGATCAACATGCTGCCGTCTTCGCGCTCGACCACAAAGCCCTGCTGCTCGAAATCCTTCATCACCCGGCTGACCATTTCGCGCGAGGCGCCGACCATTTTGGCCAGATCCTGCCGCGACAGCTTGCTGCGGATGACATGCTCTTCCTGCATCACGTCGGTCAGTTCCATCAACGCCCGTGCCACCCGGCCATAGACGTCCATCAACGCCAGCGACTCGATTTTGCGGTCGGCGCGGCGCAAACGCAGCGCCAGGCCGCGCATGATGGCAAACGACATGCTGGTGTTTTCCGGCAGGCACTGCAAAAAGGCGACGCGGCCGAGCATCATCACGTCGGTCTGCACCTCGGCCTGCACCGTGGCCGAATGCGGCTCGCCGTCGATCAGACTCATCTCGCCGATATAGTCGCCTGGATGCAGCACGGCAATGATGACTTCGCGCCCCTTGGCGTCCATGCTGATCACCCGCGCCCGCCCCGACAGCAAAATGAACAGCGCGTTGGACTTGCTGCCTTGCTCGACGATGTTTTCGCCGCGTTTGTAGCGGCGTTTGACGATGGATTGCGAAATCGACCAGGCCTGCGACTCGGTGAGCACGGCAAACAGCGGCACGCGCCGCACCAGGTCAATATCGGTGATTTGCGACATCAGTGACTCCCTCTTGCGGGTTGAGAACGCCTCCACACCCGGCGCTGCAGCGGCGCGAGACACGCGGGCGGCGCGGCGTGCGTCTCAAACGGGTTCGGTTGCACGGCTGGCCGGGGCAGTGCGCAACTTTGACCGTCCGTCGCGCGCCAACCGCCCAGCCCTTTTAAAATCTTACTCATTCAATGCCGACGCCAGCGGCGTCTGCGTCAACGATCTTCCTCCAGTTTCTCACACATCATGACCAGCAAACACGCCAAAGTGCTCATTCTCGGCTCGGGTCCGGCCGGCTACAGCGCGGCCATCTACGCCGCACGCGCCAACCTCCAGCCGGTGCTCATCACCGGGCTGGCGCAGGGCGGACAGCTCATGACCACCACCGAGGTGGACAATTGGCCTGCCGACGTCGACGGCGTGCAGGGCCCGGACTTGATGGCGCGGTTCCAGGCCCACGCCGAACGCTTCAACACCGAAATCGTGTTCGACCACATCCACACCGCGCACCTGAGCGAAAAACCCATCCGCCTCGAAGGCGACAGCGGTAGCTACACCTGCGACAGCCTGATCATCGCCACCGGCGCGTCGGCCAAATATCTCGGTCTGCAAAGCGAGCAGGCGTTCATGGGCAAAGGCGTGTCGGGCTGCGCCACCTGCGACGGTTTTTTCTACCGCAACCAGCCGGTGTGCGTGGTCGGCGGCGGCAACACCGCGGTGGAAGAAGCGTTGTACCTCGCCAACATCGCCAGCAAGGTCACCGTCATTCATCGCCGCGACAAATTCCGCGCCGAACCGATCCTGGTCGACAAACTCATGGCCCGCGCCGCCGAAGGCAAGGTCGAGCTCAAACTGTGGAGCGAGGTGCAGGAGGTGCTGGGCGACGATTCGGGAGTCACCGGCGTGCGCATCCGCAACAACCAGACCGGCGCCACCGAGGACATCGCGCTGGCGGGTTGCTTCATCGCCATCGGCCACCAACCCAACACCGCCATCTTCGAAGGCCAGTTGCAGATGAAAGACGGCTACATCGTCACCCGTGGCGGCAACGAGGGCATGGCAACGGCCACCAGCGTCCCCGGGGTGTTTGCCGCCGGAGACGTGCAGGACCATGTGTACCGCCAGGCCATCACCAGCGCGGGAACGGGATGTATGGCTGCGCTCGATGCGCAACGCTATCTGGAAAACGCGGCGGGCTGAACCGCGGCCGCAGTCACTTGCGGCTCTGGCGCGTGGACAGCCATTCCGATCGGGATATAATCTTTAGCTTTTGTTCTACAAAATTTTCGAGGTGTGCCATGGCACGAGTGTGTCAAGTGACCGGGAAAAGCCCGATGGTCGGGAACAACGTGTCCCACGCGAACAACAAGACCAAGCGCCGCTTTTTGCCCAATCTGCAATACCGCCGCTTCTGGGTGGAGAGCGAAAACCGCTTTGTGCGGCTGCGCGTGACCAGCTCGGGGCTGCGCACCATCGACAAAAAAGGCATCGACGTCGTGCTCGCCGAGCTGCGCGCGCGCGGCGAGATCTGAACGCGCGGCCACTGCTTTCGCTGCTTTTCCCCAACACTGAACGGAGCCCACCATGGCAACCAAAGGCGGACGCGAAAAAATCAAGCTGGAATCCTCTGCGGGCACCGGCCATTTCTACACCACCACCAAAAACAAGCGCACCACACCGGAAAAGATCGAAATCAAAAAATTCGATCCCGTCGCGCGCAAACATGTGAGCTATAAGGAAGGCAAGATCAAATAAAGCCGATCTGCCTGACGGCGTCTACCGCAGGCGCAATCCACCGTCCGCTCAGAAGCCGCGTCGCGGCATCTCAGCGGATTTTTTCTGCCCCTTGCCCACCGCAGCACCTTGCCGACCGCACAATACGGCGTCATCGCGGACGCCAGCGCCGCAGCAAGCCATGACTTCAGCCGGGTATTTCAAAAGGAATGCACGCGGCGCGGCCGAGCCGGGCATGCAGGGCGCAGCAGCCAACAAGGCGGTTAAGCGCCGCCGTCGCCCAGCCCGCAGCGAATATCGGCAAGACACGCGGCGCGGCCCGTGTGTGGCATGGGCGGGCGGGTGCGTTCACACCGCCTCAGACCGGGGTGTAACGCCGCAGCCGTAGCGACAGGTCGCGCAACGCGGCCACACCGCTATCCTCGGCGCGATGGCACCAGTCCTGCAGCTTTTGCCGCAATTGTTCGGCGTTCAGATTGGTTTGCTCCCACACCGCTTTGAGCTCGTCGCGCATGTGCAGTAGCTTGCCCAGGTTGGGGCTGGCGCTGGCTGCGGCATCGACCAGTGCACGCGAGCGTTCGCACAGAATCTCGCGTTCGACGCCGATCCAGCGCCTGGCCGCGCGCAACACTGGCAGATTGGCTGCGCCCCCCTGCTGCGCGGCACGCGCCAACTCGGCCTTGAACGTGGCTTTGATACCCGCGGCGTAGCGCGCCATGACCTCATAGCGGTTGGCGATCACCGCCTGCAAAGTCTGCTGATCGACTTCGGCGCGCAATTCGCCCAGCCGGAACTGCGGCGGCAGTTTGCGCGGCTTGGCCAAACCGAACCAGGACAGCAGCCGGATGTAACCCCAGCCGATGTCGAACTCCCACCACTTGACCGACAGTTTGGCCGAAGTCGGGTAGGTGTGGTGGTTGTTGTGCAGTTCTTCGCCGCCGATGAGCACCCCCCACGGCGCGATGTTGTGGCTGCGGTCGCGCGCGGCAAAGTTGCGGTACCCCCACCAGTGGCCCAGGCCGTTGATCACGCCGGCGGCCCAGAACGGAATCCACACCATCTGCACCGCCCAGACTGTCGCCCCGATGGCGCCAAACAGCAGCACGTCGAGGATGAACAGCGCGCCCACGCCCTGCCAGACGTAACGCGAATACACCTTGCGCTCCAGCCAGTCATCAGGCGTGCCATGGCCGAATTTGGCCAGCGTTTGCGCGTTTTTCGATTCGGCACGGTACAGCTCCGCGCCGCGCAGCAGCACGGTGTCGATGCCGCGCGTCACCGGGCTGTGCGGATCGTCGGTGGTTTCGCATTTGGCGTGGTGTTTGCGGTGGATCGCCACCCACTCCTTGGTCACCATCCCCGTGGTCAGCCACAGCCAGAAGCGGAAAAAATGCGACGCGATCGGGTGCAGATCGAGCGCGCGGTGCGCCTGCGCGCGATGCAAAAAAATGGTCACCGCGGCGATGGTCAGATGCGTGGTGACCAACGCATACAACACGATTTGCCACCACGACGCCCGCAACAGGCCGTGAGCGGCCCCGTTCAACAACACATCAAACATCACAAACTTTCAAATGCAAACCCTGCCGCCGCACGAAATGTGTAGCGCCAACCGTCGCATTATGCGGCCGGCCGGCGCTGGCAGGGACAGGGCAAACACGAAACCCCTGATCGCAAGCGGATCACGCCGCCGGCGCCTGAGGCTCGGCTGCGGCCACGCGACGCTGCAACACCGCGGCGTAAAACCCGTCAGTGCCGTGGCGATGCGGCAGAAGCTGCAAATCGCCCCGGTGCGTCAAACCCGCCGCTGGCACGCCCTGCTGCGCCAACACATCGTCGGCAGCCACTCGATGGAATTCCGGATGCGTAGCGAGAAAGGCATCGACCACCGCGGCATTTTCCGCGTCGAGCAGGCTGCATGTGGCGTACACCAGCCGGCCACCGGGTTTGAGCAGTGTGGCCGCCGCTTGCAGAATGTCTGCCTGCTTGGCGGCGAGCTCGACGATGTCCTGCGGATGCTGCCGCCATTTCATGTCCGGGTTGCGGCGCAGCGTGCCCAGACCCGAGCATGGCGCATCGACCAGCACGCGGTCCAACTTGCCTGCCAAACGCCTGACGCGCTCATCACGCGCATGGGCGATGACCACCGGGTAGACGTTGGACAGGCCGCTGCGCTGCAGCCGCGGCTTGAGCTTGGCCAGGCGGTAGTCGGCAACGTCGAAAGCGTAAAGCCTGCCGCTACTGCGCATCATGGCGCCCAGCGCCAGCGTCTTGCCGCCAGCACCAGCGCAAAAGTCGGCCACCATTTCACCACGGCGCGGCGCCAGCAGCAGCGCCAGGAGCTGGCTGCCTTCGTCCTGCACTTCGACCCAGCCGTCGCGCAGCAGCGGCAAATCCTGCAGCGCCGGTTTGCCTTGCACACGCACACCCCAAGGCGAATACGGCGTGGCCTGCGCCGGCAGGTTCAGCCGACCGAGGGCATCGAGCACAGCCTCGCGCCGCGTCTTGAGCAGGTTGACGCGCAAATCCAGCGGCGCCGGGCGCAACAGCGATTGCGCCAGCGCGGCGAAGTCGTCGCCGTATTGCTGCAGCAAGGCCTGAGCCAGCCAGTCGGGCAGGCTCCAGCGCACCGCCTCGCTCAGCGTCAACGCGTCCTGCGCCAGCAGGCGCTTGCGCCAGGCCGATTGCTCCGGGGTGAACGCCGCGTGCATCGATGCGGCGTCGCCCGCCCAGCCGAGCAGCGCCAGCTTCAGCTCGGCTGCGCCGCCAAGACTGCCGTCGGCTGCGGCCAGGGTTTGGAACAGCCGTAGATGGCGCAACACCTGGTACACCGTATCGGCCAGCAGTTGCCGGTCGCCTTTGCCCAGTTGCGGCCGGGCGCGAAAATGGCGGCTGAGCACGGCGTCGGCCGCGGCGTCAAATCGCAGCAGGTCGCGCAGCAGGTCGCGCGCGGTGTAGAGCAAGTCGCGCGGCTTCATCGCTCAGACGCCGCTGGCAGGATACGGGTGCGCAAGCCGTCGACCACCACCCTGCCCTCCAGCAGGGCACGGACCACCGGGGGGTAGATGCGGTGCTCCTCGACCAGGACGCGCGCGGCCAGCGCCTGCGGGGTATCGTCGTCGTGCACCGGCACCACGGCCTGCGCCAGAATCGGGCCATGGTCGAGCTCGCTGCTGACCAGATGCACCGTCGCCCCATGCCATTTCACGCCTTCGTGCAACGCGCGGGCGTGGGTATGCAGCCCGGTGAACGCCGGCAGCAACGACGGGTGGATGTTGACCACACGCCCGGCGTAGCGAGCGACGAACTCGGCGCCAAGGACACGCATGAAGCCACACAGCGCGACGATGTCGCCGCCGAGCGCGTCGATGGCGTCGGCGAGCGCGCGGTCGAACGCTTCGCGGCTGGCAAACGCGGTGTGCTCCACGACTTGCGCCGGCACCCCCGCGGTGCGCGCGAACCCCAGCCCGGCGGCGTCGGCACGGTTGCTGATGACCCCGCGCACGGCGTGCATCCAACCTTGCTGCTGCGCCGCGTGGACAATGGCTTGCAGATTGCTGCCACGGCCGGAAATGAGAACAACCAGATTTTTCATCGCCGGCAGTTTAGCCGCGCGTCCGCGCCGGCGCGCCTTGCCGGGTGAATAATGTACCGTTTGATTTCCTCTGGCCGCGATGAAATGCCCGTTTTGCCAAAGCCCTGACACCCAGGTGATCGAAACCCGCGAGGTGGAAGACGGCACCGCGCTGCGGCGCCGACGGCGCTGCGGCCAGTGCGACAAACGCTTCACCACCTACGAGCGGGCCGAAGTCGGCTTTCCTGTGGTGGTGAAAAAAGACGGTCGCCGCACCGACTACGACCGCAACAAGCTGCGCGCCTCGTTTCTGCTGGCCTTGCGCAAGCGCCCGGTCAGCGCCGAGGCGGTCGACACGGCCATCGGCCATGTGGAGCAAAAATTGTTGCAAAGCGGCGCACGCGAACTGGCGTCGACGCAAATCGGCAACTGGGTGATGGCCGAGTTGCGCCGCCTCGACAGCATCGCCTACGTGCGTTTCGCCTCGGTGTACCACAGCTTCAAGGATTTGGGCCAGTTCCTCGACGTGCTGCAGGAAGTGCAGCCGGCTGGCGCCAGACCCCGCCGCAACAAAGGCGCGACATGACTGCGCGCAGCACCGAATTCACCGCCGCAGATCTGCGGCACATGCGCCGCGCCCTCGATCTGGCGCGCAGCGCGCTGTACCGCACCAGCCCCAACCCGCGGGTGGGCTGCGTGCTGGTGCGCGACGGCGCGGTGCTCGGCGAGGGTGCGACGCAGGCTGCCGGGCAGGATCACGCCGAAGTGCAGGCGGTCAAGCAGGCCTGGGCCAGCGGCCATACGCTGCAAGGCGCCACCGCCTACGTCACCCTCGAACCCTGCGCGCACCACGGCCGCACCCCGCCTTGCGCCGATCTGCTCGCGGCGCAAGGCGTGGCGCGGCTGGTCGTGGCGATGGTCGATCCCAACCCGCTGGTGGCCGGCAAGGGGCTGCAGCGGCTGCGGCAGGCCGGGGCGCTGGTGCAAACCGGGCTGTGCGCCGACGAGGCGCGTGAAATCAACATCGGGTTCTTCTCACGCATGCAGCGCGGCACGCCGTGGGTGCGGCTGAAGGTGGCGGCGTCGCTCGACGGCGTCACCGCGCTGCCCAATGGCGCGAGCCAGTGGATCACCGGCGAGGCCGCGCGAGCCGACGGCCACCACTGGCGCGCCCGCGCCTGCGCCGTGCTCACCGGCGTGGGCACGGTGCGCGCCGACGATCCGCAACTGACCGTGCGCGCGGTGGACACGCCGCGGCAGCCGATCCGCATCGTCGTCGACAGCCGGCTGGAACTGCCGCACCATGCGCGACTGCTGCAAAACACCGCATCGCCGCTGTGGCTGGTCCACGCCCTTCCCGCGGAGCAGGCCGCGGCGCGCCTGGCTGCGCTGCGCGCCGCGGCCACACCCGGGCTGGAGCTCGACGCCATCGCGTTGCCCGCCGCCCCGGACAAACCGGGAAAAACCGATTTGCGCGCGCTACTGACCGTACTCGGCCAGCGCGGCATCAACGAGCTGCACTGCGAAGCCGGAGAAAAGCTCAACGGCTCGCTGCTGCGCGCCGGCGTCGTCGACGAGTTGTTGTTGTATCTTGCGCCCATATTGCTCGGCCAGGGCGCGGGGCTGGCTGCGCTCGGCCCGTTCAGCCGTCTGGATGAGGCGCCGCGGCTGCGCTGGCACGCCATCGATCGCATCGGCGAGGATGTCCGCTTGCTGCTGCGCCTGTCCTCTGCCACATTCGAGGTTCCGCCATGTTCACCGGACTGATCACCGCCACCGCTGCCATCACCGCCGCCACCCCGCTGGGAGGCGAAGCGCTGTACGGCAAACGCGTCACCCTGCGCGTCGATCCAAATTGGCTGCAGGGGGTGCGAATCGGCGACAGCATCGCCGTCAGCGGCGCCTGCATGACGGTGGCCGCGCTGCACGCCGATGGTTTCAGCTTCGACGTCTCGGCTGAAAGCCTGGCGCGCACCACCGGGCTCGATACCGTGGGCGCTCTGGTCAATCTGGAGCAGTCGGTGTCGCTGGCGACCAAACTCGGCGGCCATCTGGTGACCGGGCATGTCGACGGCGTCGGCCGGGTTCATGCTTTCGAGCCGGTGGGCGAATCGTGGCGGCTGGACATCGATACCCCGGCAGAGCTGGGCCGATTTTTCGCCTACAAAGGTTCGATCACGGTCAACGGCGTGAGCCTGACCGTCAACCGGGTGCAGGATTTGCCCGAGGCCTGCCGTGTGGGCATCAACCTGATTCCGCACACCCTACAGCACACCAATCTGCACCAGCTCCGTGCGGGCGCGGCAGTCAACCTCGAAGTCGATCTGATCGCGCGCTATGTGGCACGCATGCTGCAGCCGCAAAACGAGGCCGGCGATGTGTGAGCTTTTCGCCTACTCCAGCCGAGTGCCGGCGCGGGTGCGGTTTGCCTTCCGCGAATTTGCCCGTCACGGCGGCCCGCATGCGGCCAACCCCGACGGTTGGGGCGCGGCGTACTACGACGGCGTCGACGCGCACGTGCTACGCGAAGCCCAGCCGGCGACGGCCAGCGCCTTCGCCGCGGTGCTGGAGCGGCACGATTTCCACAGCCCGCTGGTCATCGCGCACATCCGCCGCGCGTCGCGCGGGCCGGTGACGCTGGCCAACACCCAGCCGTTTTCGCGCGAACTGTTCGGCAGGCGGCATCTTTTTGCCCACAACGGCGACCTGCC
>Ga0207433_10000299_pt1 | contig 116824 bp, 103 predicted proteins | sample YelNatPaOPGAMG01_FD_187559 | JGI IMG/M metagenome (GOLD analysis project Ga0207433, IMG submission 187559) | Hot spring thermophilic microbial communities from Obsidian Pool, Yellowstone National Park, USA - OP-RAMG-01 (SPAdes) (version 3) | ecosystem: Environmental > Aquatic > Thermal... | reverse complement strand
CCAGTCAGGCCCTCTGAAATGAAGGGTGGCGCATTCTCCCTCGTCCTCGGGTGTGCGCATCTCTCACCCCATGATCCAGGGCTTTCGGTATTCCCCGCGAAGGAAGGGTCCCACAATTCACCCCATTTGGTCCCCCGGCGCCTTGGCCAGGCCCTGACAAAGGTTTCTTCCCGCTCCTCTGTTCCGAGGCCGCTCCTTCCTTTTCTTGTACACGCCTGAGAGGCGCCAACAGCCCTTCTATCACTGTACCCCACCTGGACTTTTCCCTGATTCGATGCCATCCGGATGACCTGCTCCTGCGGTGCAACACTTAAGAAAACGGCAGACCGATAGCCCCTTTTCCACACAACACATCCTATCCCCTTCAAGACGGGGTAGGCTTGGGGAAAGGCCTTTCCGTTTCATCCTAGATTGATCTCTGTCCTGTGCCGCACCAATTACGTCGCCAGGGGGTACCCTGCCCGGGAGACCACCTCCCCTTGCTTTCATCGGTCGAGTTGCCTAGCGGGGGACACGCGTGGCCTGAGCTTCCGTGACATAGTTCGGGTAATTGTCCGTTTTTTGCCATGACCCGGAGTTTCGGGGGATTTGCTCTATCTCTTTCAGCTTCGACGGAGTCGCCCCCGGTTCCTTGTCTATCAGCCTCTTATTGGGAAGCCTCTCCTGCGAGCACGCTTCCTTTCCGTCATCCGGGATAGCGCACCCCCGCTTCGTGGGGCATCGCCCCTACCTTTTCCTTCTCTCTCAGTTCGGTGGGTTGTTTCCATCTGCGGGTATATCGAGGGGCGGATTTACACTGGGGCAGGAAGTATGGGGCTAGGTATGAGGGCCCCTTCCCCGTTACAAAATGGAACTACCCATCACTCGGACCAGGACGATGGAGTACATCCGAACGGGATGTCGGCGCGCCGACATCCTTCAGAATCGCATCCAAGATCTCCCTCAGCCTCCCTATCTCCTCCAACACCTCCACCCTCTGTCCATTTGGCAACTCCTCCAGGCTCAGGCCCTCAAGTCTCTTCCTCACCTTCCTCAAGATGAGCACCATCTCAGACCCCTGGGAGCTCCTGAGCCTCCCCCTGCTTCTCGAGATCTTTCTCACGGACTCACTATCAAGTTTCCCCTCTTTCACTTGTCTGAATACTTCCAGCATCTCCTCTTCAGTCTCGAGCTTTGCTATCTCCACAAGGAGCCTTCTAGGGTATGTGTCCTTGCCTCTACATTCCTCTTTTATGCTCTCTGGAAGCCTGCACAGGCTCAAGGTCTCGGTGACTGTGCTCCTCGCCTTTCCAAGGACCTTCGCAAGCCCTTCATGGGTGTATCCGTATTCCTCTATCATGCGCTGCAACGCCTCCGCCTCCTCTATGGGCCTCAAGTCCTCCCTCTGAAGGTTCTCGATGAGGGCTATCTCAGCCTGATTTCCCCTCGTCACCACCGCAGGGATCCTCTCCAGTCCGGCCAACCGCGCAGCCCGCACGCGCCTCTCCCCCGCAACCAGAATCACACCCCCGTCCTCTCCCCGCCTCACTATGACCGGCTGGAGCACCCCCTTCTCCTTTATTGACTCAGCGAGTTCAGCTAGAGAGTTCGGATCGAAGTACTGTCTGGGCTGGTCCGGATTGGGCCTGATCTCGGAGATGGGGACGTACAAAAAAACACCATCCTCAAACCCGTTCACGCCGGCCGGCCGGGGCCCTGGCCCTTGTCCTGCAGTAGCGAGCTTTGTCTTCTTCCCAGCTAGCTTCTCCCTCAGCGAAGGCATAGCCTGAGAAACTCCTCCGTTAGCTGAGCATAATCCTCCGCCCCAAAGCTGTTTGGCTTGAAGGTGAAAATCGGCTCCATTGCCATGTGAGCCTGATTCAGGGCCTCATTCTGCCTTATCTTAGTCTCAAATAGCAGCCCCCTGAAAGGCTCGAGCTGCCTCATCACCCACTCCACGGAGACGCTCTTTCTCGCATCATACTTGGTGAGAAGTATTCTCAGCTGCCTCTCCAGGTGGAACTCCTCCGCGGACTTGACCGTCTGGATGGTCTCCATGAGATCGGCGAACCCCTCCAGGGAGTATCTGGCTATCTCGCACGGAACTATTATGAAATTGCAGGCCTTCAGCGCATTGACCGTCAGTATTCCCAATGTAGGCCGGCAGTCGATGAGGATGAACTGGAAGTCCACCCCGTCCAGGGCGCGTTGCAGGATGCTCTCCCTGTACATCTCGGGTATAAGCTGTTGTTCAGCCCTGTCCAACCTTATGTGGGAGGGCAGGAGATACAGACCGCTCACCTGGGTCTCAACTATTACGTCCTCCACCCTCGTCTTGTTAACCAAGACGTCGTGCACAGCCAGTTTGTAGCTGCCAGGCTCGAGCCCCAGGCCAATGGTCGCGTGCGCCTGCGGGTCCAGGTCCACGAGAAGCACCTTGAATCCCTTTCTCGCGAGGCCACACGAGAAGTTGATGGCAGTTGTGGTCTTGCCCACGCCACCCTTCTGATTAGTAATCGCTATGATCCTGGGACCCATCGCGCCCTCCCGAAGCTCCTAGGCGAGTGAGCATGCCAGGTAGTTTTGCGCGGTCTTTGCGTGAAAGGCGCAATTCAAGATCGCGCTTCTTTTCTCGGCTCGAGCTTCCTGCGGCTTGAATCACGCATGGTTTTCGCCGGACTGGGCGTACCCTGCCAGAAGCTGCTTGAAGCGCCCCCAACCCTTCCTGCCTCTTTTTTCCCTGTTGAGGAACAAGTAGATCCCCTCCCTGATTCCCCCTTCCACCTGTCTGGCTATTACCTTCTCCTCCACCAGGAATTCGACAGCGTTACCGTACACCACCTGTGAGAGCGCCTCAGGCGCCAGCACAACACCCTTTCCAAGGAGCCGGTGCCCCTGTATCCTCACCCTCCAGAGAAATGCCCTTTGGGAGAGCCTCCTTTTGGCCAAATACTTCAGCGACTTGGCCACCACGAGGTACCCTTCCAGGACACCCTGGATGAGCCTGGCAATTCCAAGGAGCTCCCCTCTTTTCCCCCTGGGCACTATCAGACCGTCACCAACCCCCCAGACAAGCCCCATCTCCCTGAGATCTGCCAAGGCATCTGACACGCTCAGCTGCGTTGGAACCTCCATCGGGGCGATGAACTCCCTTCTCAGTATATTCAGTAGAAAATCCACGTCCTCGGCAACCCGATCCACGCGTATGACACCGTTTCTCCACCTCAGCAGCGAGAGAGCGCACAGACAATGAAATAGCACGAAGTGCACTATGGAGTTCTTGTAGTAGTCGAGCCTCCTCCGGCCCCTTTCGCCCACCTCGAAACGCCTCTCCGGGACCTCCTCTCCCTCCTCTTCGACAGGGACAGCCTCCTTCAATATGCCCTCCTTCCTGAAGGCCTCCAGAACACGCTCCACGGTTCGCTCCAGCTTGGCCCCATCCTCCAATTCCCCAGTAATCCTGGCCCCCCTTTTTCTGAGAAGCTCCACTAGGACCCTCGCCATCTTCACGATGCTCCCAACAGTGCATCCCTTGAGCCCGGCGGCCATTATCGCAGCGGCCACCAGGGAGCTGGGCACGACTTGGACACCCTTGTTTATTCTTGCAGCCAACTCCACACCAAGGTAATCGGCCACGTTTTGCCTGCTAATCCTGCCCCCCTCTTTCCTCTTCTCCTCCATGCCCCTGAGATAATCCCTCAAGAGCACCGGTTCCTCGAAGTTCACGAATATCCTACCCCACCTCTTCCTCACCACCTTCCCACTTCGGATCAACTCCCAAAGGTTCTCTCTCCTTTTTTCTCCCCCCTCTGTCTCCTTGAGGTAGGCTCCCTCCTCCATGACCTTTTCATAGGTTATGGCGACGGGCACGAACGCCACATCTTCGCATGCCCCTTTTCTGAATGCCTCAATTATCATCGCCAGGAACCCTGGCTTGGGCATCACCATTTTGCCAGTCCGACTTCTCCCACCTTCAATGAAAAACTCTATGGGGTAACCCTCGGACAATAGGTAATGTAGGTATCTCGAGAAGATGGACGGATAGAGGACCGAACCCCTGAAGTCCCTCCTTATGAAAAAGGCCCCGGATTTCCTGAACAGGAACCCCATGGGCCAGAAGGCGAGATTCAGTCCCGCAGCAGTGAGAGGCGGGTAGAGCTGATTGTGATAAAAGATGTATCCCAGGATCATGTAATCCATGTGGCTCCGATGGCACGGGACCAGTACCAAATTTGCCCTTCTGGCCACTTCCCTCACCCTCTCGAGCCCCTCTTTGTCCACCACTAGGCCATCGAAAAGGTGCTTGAGAGCCCATGTCATGACCCAATCCCAAAACCGGAGGAAAGCCGGATCGTAATCCGCTGCTATTTCCTTGAGGAGGCGGTACGCCTCCTTTCTCACGCTCTGGGGCGAACGCCCCTTGTTCCTCACCCTCCTCTCGATAGCTTGCTGGACCCTCGGATCCTTGAGAACTGTCTCCCACACGTCTTGCCTGGGCTTGACAACGGGGCCAGTGACTACCTTCCGTTCCCTTCTCAACCTTTCCCAGAGCTCGACTCTCAGGTCCCTGACGAGTCTCGACGCATCCGCCTCTGGCCTGGAGCCAATGAAGGTTCTCAGGTCTATGGGGTCCGCGTGAAATATGTGAGAATCCTTCCGATAAAAACGGAGGAAATTGATCAGAACCCTGACCTCGGATGGGTGAGCCCTACGCCCCAAAAGAAGCTCGTCAAGCCTGGGCTTCACACGCTCTCTCGCCCTGTCCCACACCACTATCTGGGGAACCAGGAACACAGGACCATCAAGCTCCTTTTGGAGCATCACTACCTCCACGAGGGGGTCCAGCGAACCCTTCGTGAACCTATCCTGGAACGCATTTTGGTCTTCCAAGTAAACTATTACCGGGTGGCCACTCCTGACTACCTCCCTCACCACTTTCGAGAGGTCCGGGTCCGCCCCTCTTGTGAATCTCCCTTTTATCCGACCTACCACCACCCCCAGTGGTTGAAACAGAGTCATCCGAGCCTCGCAGGCCAGGACAGGAACCGGCAATCCATTCATCCGACATTGGTAGTGCCAGAGAAGGGCCTCCATAACGGACCTGCTTCTCATCACGTAGACCACTCTCCCCTGGGATGCCAGAAACCTTATCTCCTCGACCCTTGACTCCAAGGGCCTCACTCTGGAAAAGAAAAGCTTCATAAAAATCCTCAGGAGAGGACCAAATTCGCTCCCCATGGCCCAGGGGTGAAAAACCACCGAGGTCCCATCTGGAGATCCATGGTGCCCAGCCAACTCTCTTGGGGTTTCGACTTTTGAATTCAATTCCTCTTGAACTTCCATTTCCCTTCGATCTCCCCGCATCTTCCATTGGGAAGGGCTCGCCTCCCCATTGGCCATTGATGCCGAACCCCTCAATCGCTGCCCTTCACAGCCACCCCTCCGCCTCTCCTCTTTGCCAAATAAAGCCTCTCATCCGCAGCCCTCACGAGATCCTCCACACCCTTTATCCCATCCTCAAGAGCGCTCGCGATCCCGATACTCACCCTAACCTTAACAGGCTCACCACCGAGCTCCAGAGGGATCGAAGCGATCCTGTCCATGAACTTTTCCGCCACCTTGATCCCACCATCCAAATCCAGATGAGGGAGCATGATAGCAAATTCATCTCCCCCGTATCTGGCCACCAGGTCATATCTTCTCGTAGAATCCTTGAGCACCCTGGCTACGGCCTTGAGGGCCTCGTCCCCCAGCCAATGGCCGGCTCTATCGTTTATTTCCTTGAACCCGTCTATATCGAGCATCATGAGGACCAGAGGTGTTCCATGCCTTCTGGACCTCTCCAATTCCCGGATCAAGGCGGATTCTAGCTGCCTCCTGTTGGCCACGCCGGTCAGGGGATCGGTCACTGCCATGGCAAGGAGCCTTTGGTGCGAGAGGATATTGTCTATCACCAAGGAGATCTTTCTCCCAAGCCTGCTCAAGAAATCCGTCCCCTGGCCCTCCACATACTTCTCGGGATCTCTGCTTCCCAGGTTCAAGGTGCCGATAATCCTTCCTCCCAGAATCAGGGGCACAATGGCTCTCGATCGCACCTGGCAAAAGGCCTCTCCCCCGAACAACATCTCGTCGAGTTCTGAGGGTTTGCCCAGGAGCACCTCCCCAGGAAGGCGTTGACTCCATAGGCTAGAGAGCTGATCCGGATCCACCACTCTTATGAAGCCCGGTAGGCCCTGGATACTTCTATTCCCAGGCCTGCTCAGCACGTCCTCTGGATCGAGGCCCACACAAAGGGTTACCCAATCTATGTTGAATCTCCTCTTTATCTCCTGGACTATTACCCTAGCCATGTCCTTGATGGAGCGGCTCCTGAGGATCTTCTGCTCCAGGGCATCGAAGTGTTCGTGGATGGCCTGATTCTCCCTCGCGATGGATATCATCTTGGATATCTGTGAGGAGAGGAGTTCGTTTTCCCTGAGCACCTTCTCCAGATGGCGCTTGCTGAAGGATATGACTCCTGAGCTTCTAGAGCCTTTCCCCACTTCCTCTCACCCTTCTTCCAGAGTCAATCGATCCTGCCTTGCTCCTTCAGTGTCTCGAGGATCCTCTTTATCCTTTCAGATTGCGGTCCCTGGGGCACCAACGCCAAAAATTCTTTCCACGCCCTCGCTGCTCCCCGCACGTCGTTGAGGTCGTGAAGCAGAACAACTCCTTCGTTGTAAAGGCTATTGAAGTGTTTGGGATCCACCCTATGAGCCTCCCTGAAAAGCTCCACTGCCTTCTCGGGCTGACCTAGAGCCCTGTACATGGTTCCCATGTCCGTGAGCACGTCGGGATTACCAGGCTTCAAAGCTAAAGCCTTCTCGTATGCCCTTATGGCCTCTGCTGGTCTTCCAAGATCGTAGTTCAAATTGCCCAACTCTATCCATCCATCCGCATCGTTGGGATCGCTGTTCACCCTCGCCTCCAAGGCCGCAAGAGCGGATCTCTCCTCGCTCGTGAGACCCCTCTCTTGACCAGCTGCCGGGACAGTCGTCTGGGAGGGAAGAGGAGATGAAGTTCTCTTCCCGCCCTCGATAGCTCTGTGCTCGAAGATGGCCCCCAAAACGAACCCCACACCAAAGGCCAGGAGCACACTCACAATGAAAACCCCTTTTCCTGGCCCCCAGTGAGAGATTCCTTTCTTGTCCGGAGACCTTTTCTCCAACTCCAATTTTGAAGCACCCACGTCTCTGTTCATTCTCACTCCCCATTGAAATGGGCGCTCATTCCCGCAAGCCGGAATTGCGCGGGCCTTCTCGTGCGCAAGGTCCGTCTCTTGGATCCGAGGATGGTCATTCCCCAGTCACCCTGAGAACTTCCTCTATCGTCGTGATTCCCATTCTGACCTTTCGGATTCCGTCTTCCCTGAGGGTTCTCATGCCCGATTTCATCGCCGCTCGCTTGATGGTCGCTGCATCCGAGGTTTGAAGGATCAGCCCCCTCAGGGTGTCGTCCACCACGAGGAACTCGAAAATTCCAGTCCTACCCCTGTAACCTGTGTTCAGGCACGCCTCGCACCCCCTTCCTCGGTACAAGATCACCTCCTCATCCTCCCCCTCCACACCCAATTCTTTTAGGGTCCTCAGATTGGGCTTGTAAGGCTCTTTGCATTTAGGGCATATGACTCTCACCAGTCTTTGGGCCAGAATGGCATTGACCGAGGAGGACACGAGGAATGGCTCTATCCCCATGTCTATGAGCCGAGTAATGGCACCCGCCGCATCATTGGTGTGAAGGGTGCTAAAGACCAAGTGGCCAGTGAGGGCAGCGTGAATCGATATCTCTGCAGTCTCGGTATCTCTTATCTCACCCACTAAGATCACATCGGGATCCTGTCTGACTATGGAACGTAATCCCTTGGCGAAGGTCAGGCCTATTTTGTTGTTCACTTGGATCTGTCCAATACCAGGAAGCTGATATTCCACGGGATCTTCTATGGTTATTATGTTCTTGTCAGGAGAGTTTATCCTGTTGAGGGCAGCATAGAGGGTCGTTGTCTTCCCACTTCCAGTCGGGCCAGTAACCAGTATGATGCCATTGGGAGCGGTTATGAGTTTCTCGAAGAGCTCCATTTGTTCAGGGGTCAGCCCTACTTCCTCGAGTCCCAAAAGGACACTTGTCTTGTCCAGCAATCTCAGAACCACCCTTTCCCCGAAGGAGGTGGGCAAAGTTGAAACTCTTATGTCGAAGTCCCTGTCGGCTACCTTGAGCCTGATCCTGCCGTCCTGGGGGAGCCTCTTCTCCGCTATATTCATCTTCGCCATCACTTTTATGCGCGATACAATGGCCGAATGGAGATGCCTTGAGGGCGTGATGCTGTTGTATAGCACCCCGTCGACTCTGTAACGGATCTTCAGCTCCTTTTGATAGGGCTCTATGTGGATGTCGCTCGCTCTCACCCGAACGGCCTCGCTCAAAATAGTATTTACCAGCTTTATCACAGGAGCATCCGCCGAGGACTCCAGCAAGTCCTCCGACTCCTCCAGTTCGGCGAGTGGTCTTCCAGCTCCCACCTCTTCCAAATCAGCCAGGACCTGCTCCGCGCTGTCCGCTGACTCATGGTAAACCCGATTTATGGTGCGAAGGATTTCTTCCTTGAGGCTTATCACTGGCCTTATCCTCATCCCAGTTCGCACTCTAAGAGCATCCAAGGGCTCGAGTCCGAGAGGATCCGCTATAGCCACCCAGAGATCTCCGTTTTCCTGCTTCACTGGAACTAGATGGTGCTTTCGCGCAAAATGGATGGGTATTTGCGAGATAACTTGACCATCTACTCCCCGCGCTTCTAGCTGCGGCCAAAAAGGAATGGCCATGAGCTCAGCCCATGCGCGGGCCAAATCCTCCCTGGTGAGAATCCCCCTCTGGACCAGTGCCTCTCCGAAAGCCCTATCGTCCTCCCTGCTCAAAAGACGAAGATCTTCCTCCAGATTAGCTTCGTCCAACTGGCCCCCATCCATTAGGACATCGAGCAAGTGTCTTGGCCTTAACCCGGATGAAGGATCCCTGTGCGTTGGAGCACTTGGAGAGGAATCCGGATTTTCCTTACTATTGGGCTCAAAAAGACCAAGCTCCTCTTCCGAGCCCGGAGCGCCCATCTCCATCTGACCTCCCGCCTACCTCAATATCATTTCCAAGGTCTCCTCCAGGTCCTTGCCCTTCCATTCGTGGAACTTCTTGGCATCCGACTCCCTCTCTTTTACCTTTCGCTCGGTTATCTCCGCCATCATCTCCGGTGTATTGATGATCCTGGGGGTAATGAAGATGAGGAGGTTCCTCTTCTCGTTGGGCCCTATGGACTGAGACCTGAAAAGATTTCCCAAAAGGGGAACACTGGCCAAGCAGGGCACCCCAGTGACGGACTCCCTATTGCTGTCCTGTATGAGGCCTCCTATGACCACTGTCTGTCCGTCCTCCACGACAACTACCGTCTTGGCCTGCCTTTTGAACGTCGTAGGGGTGGTGGTCAATCTCTCCTGAGCGCCTACATCCGACACTTCCTGGAAGATATTGAGCCGCACGTACTTGCCTTTGCTTATCTGGGGAGTGATCCTCAGTATTATCCCCACATCCTTGAACTCGAAGGTCTGGAGCACAGCGGTCACTGGAGTCGTTGTGCCTGGAGTTGTGCTCTCGGCTGTTCCTGTCTGGGATTTGAGAAAGGGAATATTTTGAGCAACTACTATCTCCGCCTCCTCATTGTTCAGGGTCAATATATGGGGAGTGGACAAGATGTTCACATCCTGGGCCGTCTGGAGGGCCCTGAGGAGGGCCTTCACGTCGAACAATTCCTTTCCTCCTATGATAGCGGGCCCCTTGAACACCCCAAGGGCGAGCTGTCCGGCAGTGCTAAAGAGCTTGTCGATATCCACTGGACCTGTTCCGCCCTCCACAGCCGAGTCCGAGTTCAGCTCCTTCGCAAATTGCCATTCTATCCCCAGGCTCTTGGTCTTGGTGAGAGAAACCTCAGCTATGAGGGCCTCAACCAGGACCTGAGGCCTCCACACATCAAGCTTCTCTATCAACTCCTTTATGGTCTCGTAATGCTCTGGGGGGGCCATCACTATGATGGCATTGGTTCCCCTGTCGGCCACTACCACGACATCCTCTCCCAGGATTGCCGCTCTGGGCCCCCTTTCGATACCAGTAGAGAACAGACCAGTACCAGTCCCCACAGCCCCCGCTGCCCTAGTAGTGGTTCCGAGTCCCGCGGTCGTCGATGCCCCGAGGCTTGAGGTGAGGCCACTGGTTGTACCGAGACCTCCTGTACCCAGGCCCCCCGTGCCCAGACCGCCACCGAGTCCACCCGCCCCTGTTCTCGTCGTGCCCAGCGCTGTTGTGCCATAGCCCACTGTCCCTCCTCCCCTTCCCGAAAGCTGGCTCAGAACCTGTAGGACCTCCTCGGCCTTGGCATTTTCCAGATAATATACATTGATCTTCTTTCTTCCCGGGGGCAAAGGCACATCCAATTTCTCCACGAGCTCCAGGATTTTCTTGGTCTCGGCCTCACTGGCGATTATGATGAGGGAGTTTGTCCTCTCGTCTGGAACTAGCTTGGACACGCTCAGAGCAGCTTGCTGCTCCTGCTGCCCGGCTGCTGGTGGGGGAGTGGGCGCACCAGGGGTTGGAGTCGGAGTCCTAGGAGCCGGAGTAGAAGGGGCAGTCCTGGACACGGCCCTCGAGGTAACCCTATCCATGAGGGCCAAGAGCTCCGTGGCGAGGAAAGTCGCTGGCGCGTATTGGAGCTGGTGGACCGTGATGATCTCCTCCTTGGACTCGACATCCAATTCCTTTATCAATCCCTCGAGTCTCTTTATATTGGATGCGTAATCGGTAATGATCAGGGTGTTCGTGGGGACATAGGCAACTATTTGGCTGTCCTTGGACACCAATGGAGTGAGAATACCCTTCAGATCGTTGGCGCTCGCATAGGTGAGGGGGATGAGCTGGGTCACCATCCTCTCCTCTCTTCCCACCTTCCCAATCTCCCCGGGTCTGAGGGTCTCTATGTCCCTATAACGGGCTTCAGCCGAAGGCACAATCTTGAAGACCTTCCCGGCCTCCACAACAGTGAACCCCTTCATTTCCAATACCGAGAGGAACACGTGGTAGGCCTCATCCACGGTTATGTCCGTGGGGGAGATTATCGTGACTGTCCCCTTAACCTTGTCGTCCACAACGAAATTCTTCCCAGTGAGCTCGCTTATGAACTTTATGACTGTTCTTATGTCCGCATTATCGAAATTTATGGTTATCCTGTCGGATGGAGATGGCCTGCTCTTAGCACCCTTGTCCTCCATTTGCTCGCCTTGTCCCTGGGCCGGGACTCGGCTCGGTTCGGGGGCCTGGGCTCCCTCCACCCGATCTCTAGATCGAGACGGAGTAAGGATTCTCGCTGGCTTCTTTGGACCTTCCCCCTGCTGGCCTCCAGTGGCTTGGGTCTCCTCCACCAATCTAGCGGAGAAGGCGGGCTCGATTTGGCAAAATCCGGCCAAGAGAAACGTTACGAGCAAGAGGCTGACTCCCCCAGCCATCTTGACTATGTTCATCCAGCAACCTCCTTCTAGTCGAGGCTCTTCCCCTTTCTGCCAATCATACCAGCCCTTCCGTCTTTTTCCAAGGCCAGAAAATACCTTCCCATTGTGGAGTGAAAGTTTCTCTCTGTTGACCTGCGGCGAACCACCAGATACAATCACCGAGTACAGAAAAGATCATCTCCAAGGGCCTGAAGATGGTCGCAAAAATTCTCTGGACAGTCCTGCTTGTTATTCCTGTGGCAGGTCCTTCATTCGCAGGCAATCCTTTAAAGCCAACTTCCAAGGACAAGTGCCCCGTGTGCGGAATGTTCGTCAGCAAGTACCCCACCTGGATCGCGCAGATTCACTTGCAAGGTGGAGAGGTTCTCTTCTTCGATGGCGCCAAGGATATGTTCAAGTTTCTCTTGGATCCGTCAAAATATGGTAGGAGCCTTAGGCCACAAGAGATAATTTCGATCTACGTTACGGACTATTACTCATTGGAGCCTGTGGAGGCGAGGGAGGCCCTTTACGTCATAGGAAGCGATGTCCTGGGTCCCATGGGGAGGGAGCTAATACCCTTCAGGAACAAAGAGGACGCCCTGCAATTCCAAAAAGACCACAATGGCAAAGCCATCTTGACCTTCGGTGAGATCAAGGGAAGTACCGTCAAAGAGTTAGACTCAAGATGACCAACAAAACAAGTTTCCTGATTGTATGGGCAGGGCTGTGCACTTTTCTATTGAGCTCAGTCCTGATCCATTCTTCGATTCTCAGAAAAGAGAGATTGATATATGTTGCAGAACTGGCTGCGATGGCTCGGCGCTACGGGCTCACGGATCTTTGCCTCACAACCGAGGCCAGTCACACGAGAAACCCTGCACTCTCCGACCTCCATTCTGCCTTTCAGACTCATCCATCGGCATTGGAGCACTTTCCCTCGGGATCGATCATAGTTGTTCCTCCAAGAATTAAGGAGGCTCCTTTGCTCAAGAAAAAAGATTAGGGGTTCGGTCGCTTTGAGGTGGATCAGAGTCCAGTTAGCTCTGCTTGATTTTGCCCTCTCCTCTTTGGTCAGGAGGAAAGGCAGGAACCTATCATTGGCAGCGGTGTTTTGTCTCTTGGTCATGTGCTTTGCTTCCGTAGTCTTTGCAGTGAAATCCCTACAACGGGAGGCAGCCTCCCTTCTAGAGGGCGCTCCAGATATAGTGGTGCAAAGAGTCGTCGGAGGCCGCCATGATCTCATCCCGGTCCAATATCTGGGCCTGATAAAGAGCCTGAAAGGAGTTCAAGAATCGACTCCCAGGGTCTGGGGGTATTATTATGATCCTGGAAGCGGCGCCAATTACACCTTGATGGGGACTCGGTGCCCTGATCCCTCTTTAGAGGAAGGCTCTGTTCTAGTGGGATCAGGCGTATTGAGGACCTTTTCGGGTTTGGAGCACGGTAGAATCATCCTGCGCTCTGCCAAAGGGTCATTTGTAAGTCTAAAGCTGAAGGGCACATTTCCGAGCGATTCGGAACTGCTTTCCTCGGATCTCGTCTTGATTTGCGAGAAGGATCTTCGAGAGTTGTTCGACATTCCCGACCACTTGGCAACCGATATAATAGCCCGAGTCGCAAACCCAGCCGAGAGGCGAAAAGTAGCGGAAAAGATATACGAGGCGCTGCCAGATACTAGGCCTATCCAAAAGGAAGAAATTCTAAGGACTTATGAGGCGATTTTCGAATGGAGAGGCGGGCTGACAATAGTCGTGCTCTCAGCACTAATTCTCTCGTTCCTCATTCTAGCATGGGACAAAGCCGTAAGCCTCGGCCCTGAGGAAACCCAAGAGATCGGTGTCCTCAAGGCACTGGGATGGGACACTTCAGAGGTGGTGCGAATGAAACTCATGGAAGGGTTACTGATCTCGATAACAGGCTTCGCCGTTGGGATATTTCTAGCTTACCTCCACGTATTCCTGCTGTCTGCTTTTCTCTTCGAGCCGTTGCTCAAGGGATGGTCGGTGGTTTACCCGAGATTCCCTTTGATCCCTGCATTCGGAGTCCATGACTTGCTAGTAATCTTTCTCCTGACAGTGGGGCCTTACAGCCTCGCGACCATCGTGCCCCACTGGCGAACTGCTACCATAGAGCCTCAGATAGCTATGAGGGCACAAAAATGATCAAATTGGCTGAAGTGAGAAAGATCTTCAATCAGGGCAGGCCTAACGAGACCGTTGCCCTAAGGGGAATAAATCTGGAGATTCAAGAGGCCAAGCTCACGGTTTTGAAAGGCCCAAGTGGATCTGGGAAGACGACCCTTCTCAGCTTGATTGGGTGCATGACAAGGCCGACATCCGGTCGAATCTGGCTCTGTGAAAGAGAGCTCACAAGCTTGCCCGAGAAATTTCTGACGACGATACGAAAGGAGACATTCGGTTTTGTGTTCCAACAGTTCAATCTCATTGGGGGGATCAGTGTCCTCGAAAACGTGACCCTTCCCGCTTACACAATTGGAATGCCTCGGAAACAGAGAAGAGAAAGGGCAATGGAACTCCTGGATCGCTTTTCCATTGCGAACAAGGCCCATGTCAAGGTCGAATCGCTTTCAGGGGGGGAGGCCCAGAGAGTGGCAATAGCCAGGGCCTTGATGAACGATCCAAAAGTGATGATAGCGGATGAGCCCACAGCCCAGTTGGATTCCGCTTTGTCCAAAGAGTTCATGGCAATCATGGCACAACTCAAGGCAGAGGGTAAGACCATCTTGATTGCTAGCCATGATCCACTGGTATGGGGTTCGCCCTGCGTGGACAGAGTGGTAGAGATGCGGGACGGGACGATCTTGATGCTCTGGGACAGTGCCCTGGCTTCAGGGGGCGGATCCTAACGCCCTTTTCCCCCAGATGGGCCTAAGATCCGGGTCTCCCTTGGCCCATTCGAGGGCCTCGCTATTGATTTCCACTGCCCTGTGTAGACTGCTCCAAGCTTTCTCCACTTCCCCCTTCAAGCTCTTGACGCAGGCCATGTTGTAATGCGCCTCAACCAGGTTGGGCTCCACTTTCAAGGCCCTGGCCAGTATCTCCTCTGCTTCCCCTAGTCTTCCAGCTTTCAGATAGGCCGCACCGAGGTTTACCATCAAAGACACATTCTGGGGGTCCTTTTGCAACGCCTCTGTGTACAACTCCACGGCTAGATGGGGCTTATTGAGTTCCTTCACGTAGAGGCCAGCCAGGAGGGAGAGGACTTCCCTGGTTCTCACCCCGGACTCCAAAAGACCGAGAAGCTCCTTTTCAGCCCCCCTCGTATCCTGGGCCTTTACCATGCCCCTCGCCCTTTCAATTCTCTCCTCCTCGGTCTCACGAGAAGGCGTCACAGGTCGAGCCTTGGAAGCCGTTGGGTAGGCTGTGCTGCCCGAGGGAGCCGGAGCTCCGCTCGAGGCAGCCCACTCCCAGGGCCAATGTTCGAGGGCCAGTTTTCCTTTCCCCTTGAGCCTTTCAGTTGATGGCCCCAATCCCCCCAAGAAAAACCCAGAGGCCATACCGAGAAGGACCATACCCAGAGCGAGCAATCGAAAATTGACCCTCCTCGGCTGTGGTCCCTCAAATGCTTCGAAAGTCCTGGGCGCCCAGCAAGAGCGTTCCCTTTCCCTTCTTGCCCTCTCCAATGCTTCCTGGATGGCGCTCAAAGACCTGCCTCCTCACCCAACAATTGCACCATCATGGCAAGGGTTTGGGGGCCGACCTTTCCGTCTTCCTCCAGACCTGACAACCTCTGGAAGTCCTTCACCGCTCTTCTTGTCCTCCAGTCATAGATCCCAGTTGGGGACCCCTTCCAGAACCCCAGCTTGGCCAGCGCATTCTGAAGCCTCTGCACTTCCTCTCCACCCGAGCCGATGGTCAGCTTTCGATTCGCCATTGGTGGCTGAAGCCAGATCCAAACCGCGCCTCGCCAAACCTTCTCCAGATCGTTGCGAGACACGAATCTGAGCTCCGACTCTCCTTGCTGGACCCACACTCCAACCTCTGATATTCCCCTCAGCACTGCAAATTCCCCTCTTTCCCCTCCCTCCTCTCCGGGCCCTACCTCCAGGATGCATGCCCTCTTGAACCTCAAGAGATCCTCGTACCTAGCCATCACCTTCACAGCTTCCCACCCAGCCTTCTTGGCCACCTCCCTGATGTCCTCCACCCGAGCGGGCACAACTATTCCTGAAAGCCCCCCTAGCCTTCTGAAAACAGGGCTGAAGACGGAGGCTGTTGCCTGGATGGCCGTGGAGGGCGAGTTGTCGGGCTCATGCCGTGGAGAAGTCTCCTCCGCGGCCTTCAGATCCTTGCTCCATCTCCTGGAAATGTCCGGAAGAGGTGTAAACTGACTGATCGTCCAACCTAGCCCCATTCCAGCTAGCCCTAGGAGACAATACAAGAAAATGGCTGCCGTCTTTGTTCTGGCTCTTCCCCGAAACTGGGACCTTCTCTTCCCCACCACCTCCTCTGCAGCCATTCTCACAATATGCTCATCGACTTTCCTGGTTCCCCTTCCATAAGCCACGAGCAAGGCCCTATCGCATACTGAGTTTATCCTTCTTGGATTCCCTCTTGAGTGTTTGAATATCTCCGCCAAGGCCCTCCTCGTGAAGACTACCTCCCCTCTCGACCCAGCTATGGCGAGTCTGTGGGATACGTAGGCGGCTGTCTCCTCTTTCGTGAGAGGTTCCAGGAAGCACCTCACCTGAATCCTCTCGTCCAGAGCCCTGAGTCTCTCGCTTTTTAGCATGTCGTGAAACTCTGGTTGTCCCATGAGAACTATCTGTATGAGCTTCTCGTCCCTGGTCTCCAAATTGGACAGAAGTCTTATTTCCTCGAGGACATCGGGCCTCAGGCTCTGGCACTCGTCTACTATCAGGCAGGCATTCCTTCCCCTGATGTTCACCTCTAGAAGGAAGGAATTGAGCTCATCGAGAAGGTCCTTTCGGCTACTTCCTTGGGCCTTCAGCTTGAAGTCTTGATTTATGGCCCTGAGAAGCTCCATCCCATCGAGGCATGGATTGAGAATGAAGGCCATGGCCACCTCTTCTCCTAGCTCCTCCATCACGGCCCTCGAGAGGGTGGTCTTCCCAGTTCCCACGCCCCCTATGACCTCGATGAATCCCATCCTTTGCCGAATTCCGTAGATTATGGTCTCCAGTGCCGCCCTGTGAGTCCCGCTCAGAAAAAGAAAATCGGGATCGGGGGTCAAGCTGAACGGGTACTTCCTCATCCCGAAATAGGCTAGATACATCTCCTTCCCCTTCAGAGCCTGGATATCTCGCTCTCTATGTCTACCTTCACGGTGATGCTCTGTCCATCGCGCAATATATCGAGCAAAAGTTCCCCCACCTCGCTCACGTCCTTATAAGCCTTGAGAAGCTCATTGGGGGTCTTCACCTCCTGATTGTTGATGCTGACCACTATATCACCTGTTCTGAGCCCAGCTGATTCAAAGGCGCTGCCTTTGGGGACATCTCCTATCACGAAGCCAGAGGGCTTCCCGTCCTGCATGTGGGGCCTGAGTCTGAGCTTTCCCATCAGCATCTGGACACTCTGCTGGGATCTGCCGGGAGGAGAAGGGGCTGGTTTTCCGGTGGGCGCCTTTTCTCCCTTCCGAGGCCCTTCCACAAATAGGCTCAGGCTCTCCCGTCTTCCTCCCCTCTCCACTATTACTTGATGAGGCGAGATGTTCACTATTTCAGCGTCTTGGATCTTGTCGCCCACGGTGTAGAGATCTTCCTTCTTTGCAGTGGGATCCTCTATCATTGCCAGTGCCAGGCCTTTTGGAGAGATCACTGTGCCTTTCAATCTGAGATTCAACTGGCTTTCAACGGGCTTCCCCACATCGGGGGTTTTTTGGGTCTGGACCTTTGCTCCATTCTCACCCATGGAGAAGATGTTTCTTCTGGCAATGACCTCGTAATGTTCTTTTGGCTTGAGGGATGGGAGTTCCAAGGACTTGGGCTGCGGATCCGCAGCAGGAAGGGCCTGCGCTATAAGCGCATCAGCGCGAAGGACCTTTGCCAGATTCATACCAAAAAAAATCGTCGCCCCTCCGCCAGCTAATACCGCAGCTATGACAAGAAGGTCTATGTACTTTTCCAGGATCCTCATTTCAGCAAACCACCTTACCAGCAGTCCCCAGCAGATTCAAGATTCTTGAGCAGGGAGGGCCTACCCGTCCCCATCTCCTCGAGTTCGAACCCCCTCTCCCCTCATGGCCTTCTCTTCTCGTGCACCCTCCACATGTCCTCGTCGGTATAGCACTTTTCATCCTCATCTGCCCTAAGGGCGTCTCTTTCCACATCCCTCGTGTCCTTAGGAGACTCAAGGACCTCCCTATAGTACTCGTGCTGGATGAGAAGATTCATCACCTCGTTGGTTCCGGTCCAGATCTGAGTCAACCTCGTGTCTCTCACTATTTTCTCTATGGGATAGACGTCCGTATAGCCGATTCCTCCCATTATTTGCATGGCCTGATTCGCCACATTCCAGGCCACATCCGTGGCGAATTTCTTCGCCTCGCTCACAAGCCTCCTGGCGTAGGGGGCCTTTTCATCCACGGCCCTCGCAGCCAGGTATACCAATCCCCTTGCGGCATCGAGCTGGGTTATGGCATCTGCCACCTTGAAGCTCACCCCTTGGAAACTCCTTATGGGCTGGCCGAAAGCGTATCTTCTGTGACTGTATCTGGCTGCGATCTCCAGGGCTGCCCGAGCTCCTCCTATGCTCGCCGCTGCCGAGGTCATCCTCTCGGGTATCATCATCTGATTGAAGACCATGGCCCCTCCGTGGAGACCTCCTATGAGATTCTCCTTGGGAACCCGGACGTCCCTGAAGACAAGTCTTCCAGTCCCTCCCCCCCTTGTTCCCATGAGGCCGTAAAGGTACTCCGCTTCCACCCCCGGGCCTCTTTCTATTATGAGTGCGCTTATCCTGCTATATTTGTCCGCTTTGGGGTCGAAATTGGTACGGCAATAGACCAGGAAGATATCCGCCTCCGCTGCGCCCACAACGAAGCGCTTCTGTCCATTCACCACGAAATGATCTCCCTGGAGCACTGCCTTGGTAGTGGCCCCGAAGAAGTCTGAACCACCCCTCGGCTCCGTTAGGGCCTCTGCACTTATCTTCTCTCCTCTGAGAATGGGGACTAGATATTTTTCCTTCTGCTCATCGGTCCCGAATACGTGGAGAGCTTCCCCAACTATCGAGGGCATCACGAAGGCACATCCGAGGGCCGTGCCCAGAACCCCTACCTCCTCGTCGGCCACGATCTCCGCTGTCCAGGGAAGTCCCCTTCCACCCCATCTGGGGTCGAATCTGAGCCCGAGAAGCTTGTGGGCAGCGAGTTTCCGGACAAACTCCCTAGGATACTTGATCTCCTCCCTGTCCATGGCCCTAATGTAGTCGGGTGACACCTCTTCCCTCACGAATCTCCTCACCTCTTTCTGGAGCTCCCTTGCTTCCTCACTGAGAACTACATGGTAGTACATTTGGCCCTCCTTCTTCCGTGGGACACTGGTAGTGGGCTTACCATTTCGATGCTACGTACGGCTTCTTCAAACCTCTGTCCTTGTCTCATCCCTTGCCCCAGCTTCAGTTTCTATCCATCTCTCTCTTCATGGGAAACATTTCCGGGTAGTCGCCCATTATCCCATCCACTCCAAGTCGGAGAAACCTCTCTATCCTTCTCTTGTGGTTCACTGTCCACACGTGGACTTCCAGACCCAGGTGGTGAGCTGCTTCTATGAAGCCTCTTGTTATGTAATCGACCCCCATCCACTTTTCGGGTATTTGGAGGGCCTTAGCATCCGTGAACAAGGCCCCCTTTTTTCCCCGAGCATACCACTTGGCGAACATCCATCCTTCTTTTCTGGAGGCACTTGTTGGGACGCTGCCTCGGAACTTGGCCCTGACCCTCAAGATGACCTCGTGATATCTCGATGCAATGAGAACCCTATCAAGGGAGTCGTTTCTCGAGAGCACCTCCCAGAGAAGTTCCTCCATGGGAGGAAATCTCTGCTTTACCTCTATGTTGAGCATGACATCCGGGAAAGCTCTGAGAACCTCTTCCAATGTGGGTATCCTTATGCCCTTTCCCCGGAAGGGATAGGAGCCCTGGCCTCTCAGCCGGAACCAGTAACCTGCATCCAGTCCCTTGAGTTCCTTCAAAGTCAAATCTCTCACCGAGCCCCTACCATCTGTGGTCCGATCCACTGACTCGTCGTGGATGACCACGACCTTCCCATCCTTCGAACTCCACACATCCAGCTCCAGGTATCGAACACCCCTTTCCACCGCCCTCGAGAAGGCCTCCAGAGTGTTCTCGGGGAATTCTCCTGAAGCTCCCCTGTGGGCGAAGAACCGAGGTGGGGCTTGACACGAGAAGAACCGGTGATCTGGACTCGTGAGTGTCCTCTGGGTTTGAGGCCTGGAGATTGAGACCATTGAGTTATCTCTTCCCTATCACCCCATTGCCCGTTTCTGCCAGAAGGGAGATATATCCCTGAGTCTGCCCACTATCCGGGGGAGGTGGTCCAGAACGTATGCAACGTCTTCCTCTGTATTGAATCGCCCCAAACTGAACCTGATGGAACCGTGTGCCGCTGTATAGGGAACTCCCATGGCCCTCAAAACGTGAGACGGCTCCAAAGAACCAGAGGTGCACGCTGAACCAGATGAAGCGCATATCCCCAGATCGCTCAACATTAGGAGAAGGCTTTCCCCTTCCACATATTCGAAGCAACAACTCAAGGTATTGGGAACCCTGGGCGCCCCTTTTCCGTTCACGAGCACGTTGGGAATAGTTTTCACAATCCCCTCTTCGAGCTTATCCCTCAAGCTCTTGAGGCGAGCCATCTCCTCCGATAGGTTTTCCCTCACGAGCTCCGCTGCCTTTCCAAGACCAACTATGTAAGGGACGTTCTCGGTACCTCCTCTCCTTCCTCTCTCCTGATGACCCCCTATCATGAATGGAGAGATCCTGGTTCCCTTTCTCACATAGAGGACTCCTATGCCCTTGGGAGCATAGATCTTGTGGCCGGACATGGTGAGAAGGTCCACAGGGAGTTCCTTCAGATCCACTGGCACTTTCCCGACCGCTTGAACCGCATCAGTGTGGAAGGGTATTCCCCTAGATTTGACTATCTCTCCTATCTCCTTTATGGGGAAGACCACACCCGTTTCATTGTTGGCAAACATGATGCTCACAAGGGCAGTATCGTCAGTGAGGGCCGACCTCAGCTCTTCCAGATCCAGTCTTCCTTCTCTATCGACCCTGAGCTCAGTCACCCTGTAACCCTTTTGTCTCAGGTATGGGACCTGATTCCAGACCGCTGGATGTTCCACCCTGGTGGTTACGAAATGCCTTTTGTCGGGCCTCGCCTCGAGCATACCCCTTATGGCAGCGTTGTCGCTTTCTGTCCCACAGCTTGTGAACACTATCTCCTCGGGATGGGCATTGAGGAGCTCGGCCACCTTCTCCCTTGCCTCCATTACCGCTTTTCCGGCCTTGGCACCAAGCACGTGCATACTGGAAGGATTCCCGTAACTTTCAGAAAAGTAAGGGAGCATCGCCTCCACAACTTCCGGATCCACCCTGGTAGTGGCATTGTTGTCCATGTAGACTATTTTCATCACTCAACCTCCCTCACAACCAGCTCCTCTGAGACCATCTCCTTGAGCCTCTCCTCAATCCCCTTTATGGTCACGCCAGCACTCGGGCATCCCGTGCAGAGCCCTCTCAAGGATACCATGACAGTGTTTTCTTCCACATCCACAAGTTCCAGATCTCCTCCGTCCTTCTGAAGCTCAGGACGGATATACCTTTCTATGGTCTCCTCGATCAGTTTTATTTTCTGAAGGTTGGTGAGACGCCTCATGGGGCCATGAGGCATTGGGGCCTTCTCCTGGCTCATTGCCCTTAGAATCTCCTCTATCTTCTCGTGACATTTCCCACAGCCACCCCCTGCCTTGGTATAGTGAGTTACCTGCTCCCTTGTAGTGAGATGGTTTTCCTTTATCGCCCTCTCTATCTCCTCCTGCGTCACCCCAAAGCACTCGCACACAAGGGGGGATGCCAGGCTTTCCCTGGTCTGGCCTCGATAATTGGCAATGGCAGCGAGGAGGGCTTCCCTTCCCATGACAGAGCAATGCATCTTCTCCTCGGGGAGCCCTCCCAAGTACTCTGCTATGTCCCTATTGGTTATTCGCATGGCCTCATCCACGGTCTTTCCTATGATCATCTCCGTGAGCGCCGATGAGGAGGCTATGGCACTAGCGCAGCCAAAGGTCTGAAACTTGGCGTCAGTTATCCTCCCTGTGGGATCCACCTTTATGTACAGGGTGAGGGCATCCCCGCATGCCATGGACCCCACCTCACCGACCCCGTCCGCATCCTCAATCACCCCGACGTTTCTGGGGTTCCTGAAATGATCCATAACCTTCTCGCTGTAGTTCCACATCTCTCAGACCCCCATTCCATTCCTTTTGCCCATTGGACATCCTTATCTATCATACTCCTCAGAGGACCATCAAGGGATGGGAATTCCATCTTCTTTTGCTTTTTGTCCCCCGTCACACCGAGGGCCTTGGCAAGAGGACCTCTCTTCTAGATACCATCCTCTCGCGGTATCCCTGGTATAGCCAAACACATGCTCCACCCCTTTTATCCCCAGATGCCTGACGGTTCCAAATAGGACCATCTCCTAAGGCGTATCGTCCCGAAGGCTCAAATCCTAGGTCTCAAGGAGAGCTCAGTATCTTCTGATTGCAACCGAGGTCGAATTGGAAACCCATCTCCAGGGCCTCTCTCGGGGGCATCTCTTTGACTGGACGTGGAATGGGGATGGGCCACGTTGACTGCCGACAAATGTATGGCCCGGGGGAAAATTGCAGGGCCCCAGATGGCCCTGGAGGGAAAGGTCCTCAGGTACGATCGAGCCTGGGGAGAGAGGCTGAACCCTAGCTTCTTTCCTCCAAGGCTCTCAGAGCCTCACCTATCCGCTCGATTCCTTTTGTTATTTCCTTTTCCGACAGAGCGAAGGAGAGGCGAATATGCTTTGTGGATCCAAATGGCTCTCCTGCTACAACCGCCACCTTGGCCTCTTCGAGGAGATATGCTGCCAGGTCCGAGGAGGTCTCAAGCCTCCCTCCTGCCCACTCCTTCCCAAGGTGTTGCCCGATATTGGCGAATACATAAAAGGCCCCTTGAGGCTTCACGCAGCTCACTCCATGGATCCCATTTACCCCTTGAGTGATCTGGTCCCTTCTCTTTTGGAATTCCCTGACCATTCTCTCCACACACTCCTGGGGACCTCTCAGGGCAGCGACTGCAGCCTTCTGGGCAATCGAGGTGGGATTCGATGTGCTTTGCCCCTGAACCGTGTCCATCGCGGTGATGATCTCTTTGGGTCCCAGGGCGTAACCTATGCGCCATCCCGTCATGGCATAGGTCTTGGATACCCCGTTTATCACTACGGTCCTTTCCGCAAGTTCGGGAGAAGACCTCACTATGTGGCCAGGTTTCAACCCGTCGTATACCAGCTTGTCATACACGTCGTCAGAGATGACCGTGAGCCCCCCTTTCAGAATGAATTCGGCGAGGGAGTCCATTTCCTCTTGGGTGTAAACAGAACCAGTGGGGTTGCAAGGGCTGTTGAGAATTATCCCCTTTACCCTGGGCGTGATGAATTCTGCCAAGACCTCTGGCTTCAATTTGAAGCCGTCCTCTTCCTCTGTGGGGACCAAGACCGCTTCTGCACCAGCCATTGCCAGGATTTCAGGATAAGAGACCCAGCAAGGAGATGGAACGAGGACCTGATCTCCCTCCTCAAATAGGGCCATCACCGCATTGTAAATGGCTTGTTTGGCCCCGCAGGAAACTATAACCTGTGAAGTCTCGTAGCGAATTCCCAGCTCGGCCTCAGCCCTCTCGGCTATGGCCTCCTTGAGCTCTTCTATACCGCTTACAGGGGTATACTTGGTAAAGCCCTCCTTGATGGCCCTTACAGCTGCTTCCTTTATGTGGTCGGGAGTGTCGAAGTCCGGTTCCCCAGCCCCGAAGCCAACAACATCGATTCCTCGTGCCTTCATGGCCTTTGCCTTGGCAGTTATCGCCAGAGTGGCCGAAGGTCTGATCCTGTTCATTCGACGGGCTAGTTTCATGTGGACTTGCTCCTGGAAAATTTTTCAATGAGCCTCCTGTTAACTCCTTCGGGGACAAGCCCTTCCACTGATCCTCCGAAGCTTGCAGCCTCTTTTATGATCCTCGAGCTCACGTAGAACCACCTGAAACCGGTCATCAAGAATATGGTATCTATCTCCCTATTGAGCCTTCTGTTCATGATGGCCATCTGGAACTCGTACTCGAAGTCCGAGAGGGCCCTGAGTCCCCTTATTATGACCTTGACATGGTGCTTTGCCGCGTAGTCCACGAGAAGCCCATCGAAGGCATCCACCGTGACCCTTGGCTGTGGCCCTATTGCCTCCCGGATCATCTCCAGGCGCTCTTCCACCGTAAAAAGGGGAGCCTTCCCAGGGTTCTTGGCAACAGCGACAATGAGATGGTCGAAAAGCTCGAGGCCCCTACGAATTATATCCAGATGACCGTTGGTTATGGGATCGAAAGAACCAGCATAGATGGCCTTGCTGGGCCTCCTCACCACATCCAAGAGCCCGCCTCTCTCCTTATCGCTCATCTCTCCCACTCCAGGACCGATTAGTTTCCTTTGTGCTCCGGAGTTTATCCTGCCCTCTTTGTAGACATGTCGAGACTCCCCGGAGGATTCATGATGCCACATAAAGGCTCACAAGCGTATCCCCGTATCTCCTCCTCGATTCCAGGACCAAGGAACCTATTTTCTCCTCCATCTCCTCCCTTTTGGAATGCTCCATGACCACCATTCCCCCGGAAGCGACCCAACCCCTCTGGGCCAACTCCAAAAGACACTTCCTAGCGAGGTCTTTCTCATAAGGAGGATCCGCGAAAACGACCTGGTACCTTTCCCTTTCGGGCCCTTTCCTCAGAAACCTAAGGGCATCTGCCTTGACAACCTTTGCCATTGCAACCAACCCCATCCTAGAGAGATTTTCCCTCAAAAGATGTGCTGCAGCGGGATCCCTTTCCACAAAAACAGCCCTCTTTGCCCCTCGGCTCAAGGCCTCTATCCCCAACGCCCCGGATCCAGCAAACAGATCCAATACCTCGCATGTCTCCCATTCCAATTGCACGAGATCGAATATGGCCTCCTTGACCCTCTGGGATGTTGGTCTCAGCCTATAGCCGGAAAGGGTTCTGATCCTTCTTCCCTTGAGAAATCCTGATACTACCCTCAAGTTCCCTTCCTCTCTGGGGACCACCTGTATCTTGGGGAGGATGGTAAAGCTCAGTGACCGCATCCAACCTCGTGGAAATTGGCCCCTGGACCGGAACCCAGAGATCCCCCTTTACATTCTCCCGGGAGCATCTTCCCTACCCGAAGCCCCAACATCCGAGATCCATTGGTGTACCCCCTTCTAGCCCCCTGGCATCCGGCGGGGAGGGGAATCGGGTAAAAGCAGGGAAGGACACCTTTGGATCCTGGGAGATTCAAAGACCCTCCACGGGATAAATACCACATGATTTTTCCACCATCAACTTTGTCCCCCCCTTGCCATCTCCCTCTGCATATTTATCCATGCCTCGAAATTCTCCTGGATTATGCCGTAGTGCTCAGGGGTATCTATATCCAGGGCTGCTCCTCCCAAGTGGGTTTCCACGGTGGAAAATCTAGTCCTCAGGAGCCTGGAGACGCTTCTTTCCAGTCTGTCCTTGGTCATGCACCATGCTGGTATCCTGTAAAGGCGAACTCTGGGCACCCTGTGGAGCATGGCTGCCAGGTGTAGGAGCGTGTACCAGGTGGCCGTAGCCAGTGTAGCCTCCTCCACCTTGAACATTTCCCAGAGGAGTCTCACGATGGAGCTCCACTCTCTCTGGAGCCTGTAGTCGTAGATCTTCTGAATGTAGTGCCTGTTTCCCACCTTAAGGGGTCTTACCAGGTGAAGGTTGTTTTGCCTGTAGCTTCCTTCCCTCACGTGGAAACACATGAGCCTTATTCCCCTCCTGTGTTTTTGGGGATAGTATCGGCTGAGAGTCTCCGAGGAGGTTATCCCCACCACATAGTCATGTCTTGACATGTCGCATCCCATCACGAATTCGTTCACCTCCTCCGGGACGAGCAGGGGGATATCGCACGGCACTATCATGGCCACTATGGACTCGGGGTCAACTGAGCCCTCTCTGTCCACTTCATCCTCGAGAAGTTTCTCGAAGGCCTGCCATATGTTCTGATAGAGGGTCTCCCTTTGTTGCAATACCTCAACCTGTTTGGTGCCCCTGAAAGGAATGTTGGGACGTTCCAGCGCCTCGAGGTACTTTTCCCTCGGCCCCACTATATAGATTCTGTCTACCCAGGGGCTCTGCTCCAGGGAGGCCAAAACGTAGGTGAAGACTGGAGCACCGGCCAGTTCCAGTAGTCCCTTGTTGACCCCCAAAACTGGCCTAGCTCTTCCCCTGTCCCCAGCAGCCATTATCACTGGATACCGTTTGAGGGGCCCTCCATTCCCTTGAACGGACACAACTCTCCTCTTCTCGCAGTCATGGGGACTGAGGTAGTCCGAGATGACTTTTCCCCTTCCCCAGAGGAACTGGCTTCAGACCAAGTAATCCCGGATGAGGATTTCTGCAATTTGGATGGCGTTAAGTGCGGCGCCCTTCCTCAAGTTGTCCGCAACCACCCAGAGATTCAGGCCGTTTTCGACCGAGGTGTCCTCCCTTATCCTTCCCACCCAAGTCTCGTCTCCGCCAGCAGCCAGTATTGGCATGGGGTACTTTTTCTCCGCTGGATCGTCCCAGAGCTTGACCCCTGGAGCTCGAGAGAGTATCTCCCTCGCCTCTTGAACGGTGAGTTTTCGCTCTGTCTCTATGTTTATCGCCTCGGAATGTCCCCTGAAGACAGGGACCCTCACAGTGGTAGCCGTCACTCGGATGGTCTCGTCCTCCATAATCTTTTTGGTCTCGTTGACCATCTTCACTTCCTCTTTGGTGTACCCATCGTCGAAGAAGACATCTATGTGGGGGAGACAGTTGAAAGCTATGGGGTGCGGGTAGACCTTGGGTTCCAAGGCCTTGCCCTCCACCCAGGCTCTCACCTGGGCTTCCAGTTCCAATATGGCCCTCATCCCTGTACCGGAAACCGACTGGTATGTCGAGACCACGACCCTGCGAATCCTGGCTCTGTCATGGAGTGGCTTGAGGACAACAACCATCTGTATGGTGGAGCAGTTGGGATTCGCTATGATTCCCTTTTTCTTGTAAAGGCTTATGGCATGAGGGTTCACCTCCGGGACCACGAGGGGCACATCAGGATCCATTCGGAAGGCACTGGTATTGTCCACGACCACACAACCCGATCTGGCAGCAATCGGGGCAAACCTCTCGCTCACAGAACCGCCTGCTGAGAAGAGGGCTATTTGCACGCCCTCGAAGCTCCTCTCATCCAGGACTTTGACCGGGATTTCCTCTCCTCTGAACTTCACGCTCTTCCCAGCTGACCTCTCCGAGGCTAGGGGGACAAGCCTCTCCACTGGGAAGTTCCTCTCCTCCAAGATCCTCATCATCTCGGTTCCCACCGCCCCAGTGGCACCGACTACAGCCACATTGTATCTTCTCTCCCTCACAGCACCTCCTCCTTGCTAATCTCCGGGGTCTCGCGATTCAGGGACACACTGCCTCTCCTCAAGGCCCTTCTCGCCATGGCAATGGGGCCAGAGAGAGCGTAGGCAATTGAGAAGAGGAATAGGGTCACTGGGGGATTTGCCAGCACAACCACCAAAACGAGGACGCACAGGACCAAGGCCTGAAAAGGTCTTTGCCTCACCAGTTCCGCATTCTTGAAACTCTGGTAAGGAATGTTGCTGACCATCAGAAAGGAGAGGACGTACAGGGATCCCACAACGGCGATCTGGACGGCCCTTTCCTCTGGTCCCACACTCTTAGCCAAAAGGACCATGGTTGCCACCACAGCCGCCGCAGCGGGTATGGGCAAGCCTTTGAAATGGGCCATACTTCCCTTGTGGGCCAGGGTGTTGAATCGGGCAAGCCTCAAGGCCCCGCATGCCAGGAACAGGAAGGCTGCGAGCCATCCGATCCTTCCCAGGTCCTCTGCCACCCAAAGAAAGGCCAGTACTGCTGGAGCAACACCAAAGGCCACTACATCCGAGAGGGAATCGTATTCCACGCCGAAATGGCTCGTGGTGCGAGTGGCCCTGGCAATTCTCCCGTCGAGCCCGTCGAAGAAAAAGGAAGCCAATATGGCCAAAGCAGCTTTCTCGAAATCCGCTCCTATGGCTGCCATGATGCTATAGAACCCGCAGAACAGGCTAGCTGTGGTGAGAAGATTCGGGAGTAAATAGAAACCTCTTCTCGGGGTCGACCTGGGACCTCTCACCTTCAATCTCTTCTTCATCGCAATTTCTCCTCTTTTCAGTCCAATGATTCCCTCTTGTCTACCCAGTAACCTAAAATGGTCTCTCCTCCCCAAACCCTTTGGCCTATCCTGACATCTGGATCGAACCCGGGAGGAAGATAAGTATCAACCCTGGACCCGAATCTTATCATGCCAATGGGAAGGCCATGGGGCAAGACCATTCCCTCCTTTACCCAACACACTATTCTCCTGGCCAGAATCCCAGCTACCTGCACGCACAAGACCCGCCTTCCGTCCTTGGTCTCCATCCTGAGGATATTCCTCTCGTTCAAATTGGAGGCCTCGTTCTTGTCCGCGGGCCTGAACCTTCCCTTTTCGTGGCGAACTTCCACTACCCTTCCCGCAACCGGAGAACGATTTACATGGACATTGAACACGGACATGAAGATGCTGACCTTTGTCCAGTGACCTTTCTCTCCCAAAGGATCCTCGACCTCTGCCACTTGGACCACTCGGCCGTCAGCAGGAGATAGGACAACGCGCGGGTCCCTGAGGGGCCTTCTCGTGGGGTTCCTGAAAAACATGGCCACAGAAAAGGCCACAACAATTCCTGCCCAGCCCAATAGCGACCACCCAACCCCAAAGCCCGCAATCCCCAGTGCCAGAGGAGGAAGAATGAAGGGATAGCCCTCCCTCAGGATCTTTCCCCTTGCAGGTATCCCGGATCTCTCCTCTCCCATGGCCAGATCTCACCTCGACCATAGAGGGATGCCACGGCCCATGGCGAATCTTCTCATCTTGCCCATCTTTTTCATCATCTTCCTCATCTCCAGGAAGTTCTTGAGGAGCCTATTCACGTCTTGGACAGTCGTGCCACTTCCCTTGGCTATTCTCAATCTTCTGCTCCCGTTGATTATCGTGTGATTGCGCCTCTCCTCTTTTGTCATGGAGCAGATTATGGCCTCCATCTTCTTGAGCTCCTTCTCCCCAAATGTGGGGTCCAAGGCTCCTCTTATGTTTCCTGCTCCTGGGATCATCTTCACGAGATCCTCGAGAGGTCCCATCTTCCTCACTTGCCTTATCTGTTCCAGCAGATCCTCGAGGGTGAACTCCTCCTTCCTGAGCTTCCTTTCGAGTTCCAGAGCCTTCTTCTCGTCATATGCCGTTTGAGCCTTCTCTATGAGGGTGAGGACATCTCCCATCCCGAGGATGCGGGAAGCCATCCTGTCTGGGTAGAAAACCTCCAACGCATCCAGCTTCTCCCCCACTCCCACGAGGACTATGGGCCTCAGGGTAACGGCCCTTATGGACAGAGCTGCCCCTCCCCTCGCATCCCCATCCAGTTTCGTGAGGACTACGCCCGTTATCTGGATCTTCTCATTGAAGCTCTGAGCTATCTGAACTGCATCTTGGCCCGTCATGGCATCCACAACGAGCAGTACCTCTTTTGGGGCAACTGCAACCTTTATCTTGCGAAGCTCTTCCATCAATGGCTCGTCTATGTGGAGCCTTCCAGCTGTATCCAGGATCAGCACCTGGAGGCCCTTTTCTCTTGCCCAGTTCTGTGATTTCACAGAGATTGAAACTGGATCCTCCCCTGGGGCTGGCTTGTAAACGGGAACGTTTAGCATCCTGCCCAGCTGCTCCAACTGCTCTATGGCCGCCGGCCTGTAGACATCTGCCGGAACCATCCCAACTGTCTTCCCTTGAGCACGCAACCATTTGGCGAGCTTTGCAGCCGTAGTGGTCTTTCCCGAGCCCTGCAATCCCACGAGCATCAAGGAGGCCGGCGACCCGCTAAGGTTGAGCCTCCTCTCCCCCTCTCCCATGAGCCTCACCAGTTCCTGGTGCACCACTTTGAGGAGCTGCTGGCCGGGAGTGAGGCTCTGGAGCACCTCCTGCCCCAATGCCTTTTCCTTTACCGACTCGATGAACTCCTTGACCACCTTGTAATGGACATCCGCCTCAAGCAGGGCTAGCCTGACCTCCCTCAAGGCCTCCTGTATGTTGGCCTCTGTCAGGGTGCCATGGCCCCTCAGTCTCTTGAAGAGAGCCTGAAGCTTTTCACTGAGGTTGTCGAACATTTGCCGCTCCCAGGAACTTCACTTTGCGAGCAGTTAAGGGATGTTAAAGGATTCGGGGCCGCACTGTCAATGAACTCTTCACTCCCAATGAGTGACCGCTAGGCCGGAAAAATTGCACCTCTCGACCGAGGGATCATCAGGAACTTCCCCCTTCCAAGGCCATTTTCACGAGCTCTATGGGATGGAGGACTCTTATGTGCTTTTCCGAGTCCAGGTGAGCGTTTATGGTGATCCTGCAGCCAGGACAACCCGTTGCCACTACGCATGCCCCCGTTGCCTCTATGCTCTTTATCTTCCTGGCTGTGATCTTGGAGGAGATCTCCGGGTGCTCCACCTGGAAGGACCCCCCTCCCCCGCAGCAGGCATCGGGTGCATCCATCTCCACAAATTCCACATTGGGCAAACCGGCCAGCACCTTTCTCGGCAAGATTCCCACCCCCTGCCCCTTGAGGAGATGACAGGGGTCGTGATAGGTGACCCTGAGTCTTGGCCCCTGAGGGCTCATATCAGGGAGCCAGCTCATGTGGTCTCCGATGAAGGCCATGACGTCTCGAGTCTTGGAGGCCAGAATCCTGGCCTTTTCCACAAGATCCTCGTCCACTTTCTCCCCGAGCTCCCTCAGTTCTTCCAAAATATGAGGATACTCCTTGACAAAAGCCGATCCGCATGTGGCGCAATCCACGATCACTGCATCCACTCCCTCCCTCACGAATTCCTCCAGCACTTCCTCGATGCATCCCAGGGAATCTTCCCTGGCTCCCGAGAGAAATATCGGGATTCCACAACAACCCTGTCTTTTTGGGGTTATCACCTCCACCCCCATCTCGGAGAGGACATCCACCACAGCCCTCCCCACTTCCCCGAAAATGTAGTTGGTGGCGCACCCGTGAAAATAAAGGACCCTTGCCCTCACCTCGCCCTTGGCCTGGGTCACTTCCGGCACTTCTTTGGAAAAGGGTTCTGGGTTGAAGTCAGGAAGCCTGGAGAGGGGAAGAGCCCCCAACCTCATTCCTTCTCCCAACGATTTCCCCATGGCGGACCTGGCCCAGCGGGCAACTCTGGTGGATCCTCCCATCAGCCATCTATGTGCCAGAAGCTGGAAGAGGATCTTCTTTTTCCATTCGATTCCAAACCTCTGAATTGCCCTCCATCTCAGTCCTGAAAAAAGCTTGTCACCTTGCACCCCGCTGGGGCAGGCCGAGACACAAGATCCGCAAAGGAGACACTGGGAGAGGATCTCCCTCATTCTGGGGGTTATCTCCAGATCCCCTTCCAACAGTTTCCTCGACAGCTGGACCTTTCCCCTGGGAGAGAGGGACTCCAGGAGGACCTCTCTGTACACCGGACATGCAGCCAGACAGAGTCCACACTTGTTGCAGTGGTGAATGTTCTCCAATGTCTTCTCGCTCAGGAGAGCCCCCCTGTGACTCGAAACCTCTGACACCTTCTCCCTCCTAATCTCTTTGGCCCTGGGAGACCCATGAACCCGGGGAAAACTCTCTCATACGAACTTTCCCGGGTTGAGTATCCCCTTGGGATCCAAGCTCTTTTTTATCTGCCTCAAAACCTCCCTGGTCTCGGGGGTCATCACCATGTTCAGGAATCGCTCCTTGGCAAGTCCTATCCCATGTTCTCCAGATAGCGTCCCGCCCAATTCCACGGCCTTGGAAAAGAGATCCTCGGTAAACTTCTCGACCCTCTCCATTTCCTCTCTGTCCCTTTTGTCGAAGAGGATCAGGGGGTGCATGTTACCGTCTCCTGCATGAGCTAACACCCCTACCGTGACCCGATGCCTAGCTGCAAGTTCCGTGATTTCCCTCACCATAGCTGGAAGCTTGCTCACCGGCACCGTGACATCCTCCACTATGCAATTGGGCCTTGCCCTGGCCATGACGCCAAAAGCCGTTCTCCGAGCGAACCATAGGATCTCCTCGTCCGTCGCCTCCCTCGAAACCCTGATTTCCTTCGCACCGTTCTCCCTGCAAAATTGAGCCACCCTCTGCGTTTCCCTCTCCACGGAGTCCTTCGAGCCGTCCACTTGTATCAGCAAGAGGCCTTCAGCATCGATGGGCAGCCCTATCCTGTGGGACTCCTCTATGAGTTTCATGACTGTTGAATCCATGAGCTCCAAGGCAACGGGCACAATACCTGATGCCATTATCCTGGAGACTGCCTTTCCAGCACCATCCAAGGTCTCAAATATGGCCTGGATGCTCTTTTGGGCCTCTGGCTTCGCTATGAGTTTCACGGTTATGGAAGTCACGATGCCAAGTGTCCCTTCGGATCCGCAGAAAAGACCTGTGAGGTCGTACCCTGTGACATTCTTCGTGGTCTTCCCCCCTGTATGGATTACTCGGCCATCGGCCAACACCACAGTGAGACCGAGGAGGTAATCCCTCGTGACCCCGTATTTTACCCCCCTTGGCCCACCGGCATTCTCAGCGACATTTCCCCCTATTGTGGAGACATTCAGAGATGCTGGATCTGGGGGATAGAAAAGGCCATATTTCGCAGCCTCTTTCTGGAGGTCGCCATTGACCACCCCTGGCTCCACTACCGCATACCTGTCCTCGGGGTTTACCTCTAATATCCTGTTCATCTTGGTGAGGCAAAGGACGATCCCGCCTCTGAGGGGCAGAGTCCCGCCCACGATATTGGTTCCAGCCCCCCTCGGTGTGACTGGAATCTCCTCCCTGTACGCCACCTTCATCACGGAAGAGACCTCTTCTGTGCTAGTTGGGAATACGACCGCATCAGGCAGGGCATCTGGCAGGTATGCGTCGTAAGAGTAGGCCATTAGGTCTTCTGGGCCCGATAAGTAATCCTCTTCCCCGACTATTTCCCTCAGCTCCTCCGAAACCTTCTGGGAAAGCATGTCCCCTCCTTGCCCGAGGCCCACATTGTGGGCCTTGTGATTCCCAGGTCTCAAGGCCACCTGTGGGATCTCTCCCTATGAGACCCCATTTCATGACTCCCACCACAGCAGTTCACGAGACCTAGACATCAGGTCCTCCCCCTCAAGGGGACACCCATTTCGTATTCTACCCCATGGGGCAAGGATTCCAAGGGAGGTCGAGGAGTCATCGGTTTCTTGACAATGGACTCATGGTGAGGATACCTTTTCATGGTCCCGCGAAGGAACAATCCAATCACAAAGCCCAAGGAGATCTTCATGACCCAGAGGAAGAAACTAGGAAGGTGGGAACTCCAGCGGATGAAAGAAGAAGGAAAGAAGGTTGCCTGGATAACAGCGTATGATTATTGGACAGCGTATTTCGCCGAGCAGGCCGGAATGGACATGCTTCTCGTGGGAGACTCCATGGGCATGTGCATTTACGGATACGAGGGCACGATCCCCGTGACCATGGAGCAGTGCATAGTCCACTCCGAGGCCGTGAGGAGGGGAGCCCCCAATACCTTCGTCATAGGGGATATGCCCTTTCTCTCTTATCAGGTGAGCGTCGAAGAGGCCGTGAGGAATGCAGGAAGGTTCTTCAAGGAAGCCAGAGTTGACGCCATAAAATTGGAAGGGGGTAGGAGGGTTTGCCCTCAGATCAGGGCCATATCGGACGGTGGGATGTTGGTCATGGGCCACATAGGTCTCACTCCCCAGAGTTCTGGCCAACTCGGAGGGTTCAAGGCTCAAGGAAGAACCGCTGAGTCGGCCATGGAATTGTTGGAGGACGCCGTAGCGGTAGAGGAAGCTGGAGCTTTTGCCCTTTTGGTGGAAGCTGTGCCACCAGAGGTCACAAAGCTCATAAGGGACACCCTCAAGATACCCGTGTACGGAATAGGGGCAGGTGTGCACACAGATGGAGAGGTGATGATCTGCAGTGACATCTTGGGAATTTTCCAGGCCTTCACCCCTAAATTCGTGAAGAGATATGCGAACTTAGGACAGGAGATGGTGAGGGCCTTCAGGGAATATGCCGAGGAGGTGAGGCAGAGGAAGTTTCCAGGACCTGAGCACTCTTACTCCATGCTCGAGGGCGAGGCATCGAAGTTGGAGGAGGCGGTCAAGAATTGGAGGAAGGGATAGATCAGGAAAGAAAGGAGGCCTAACGAAGGGTCTCACCACTCACACCTCAGAAGGGAGGGAACTGAGATGAGGACAAAGATGGCAAAGATTCTCTTGTGGTCTCTCGCGGCCCTTGTGGCATGCACCTTTGGAGGCACGGCTTCGGCCCAGTACAAGGCCACCATGAAGCTGGCCTCCGCCACCCCTATGGATCACCCTTACAATGTGGGAGCCAAGAAGTTTGCGGACCTCATAAAGGAAAGGACACAAGGTCGCATAGAGATAAAGATCTATCCCGCAGGACAGCTGGGTAAAGGGGAAAGGGAGATGACCGAAGGGGTTCAGCAGGGGGCCATAGACCTTCTTGTCACCTCGACGGGGCCCATGGGTGGTTTCAGCCCTTCCATAAACATACTGGATTTTCCCTTTCTCTTTCGGGATTACCAACACGTTGACTCAGTTCTCGACGGCCCAATAGGGAGGAGGCTCCTGGACGATTTCGAAAAGGCCAATCTCAAGGGACTGGCCTTCTGGGAAAATGGATTCAGGCACCTGACCAATAGCAAGAAACCAGTGAGAAATGTGGAGGATGCGAGAGGTCTAAAGATTCGGACCATGGAGAACAAGGTTCACCTCGCAGCTTGGAAGGCAGCGGGTCTGAACCCCACGCCCATGGCCTGGGGGGAAGTGTTCACGGCCTTGCAACAAAGGGTAATAGATGGCCAGGAGAATCCCGTCGCTGTGATCCACAGCACAAAGTTATGGGAGGCAGGACAGAAGTACTTCTCCTTTACGGCCCACGTTTACTCACCGGCTCTGCTCCTCATCAACAAGAAGCTCTTCGAGGCCATGCCCAAAGAGGATCAGGAAATCTTCCTGAAGACCGCTCTGGAAGTGGCCCAGTTTCAAAGGAAAATCAACAGGGATGCGGAAGAGGAAAAGTTGAAAGAGATGGAGACAAAAGGGGTCATGGTGGTGCGCGATGTGGACAGGGATAGCTTCAAGAGGGCCATGTCTCCAGTTTACGACGAGTTCTCGAGTCAGTTCCCCAGAAGCCAGATCGAGGAGATAATGAATGCCAAGTGAGGGTCCGAGGAGGCCCCTTTGAAAGGGATGAAAGGGGCCTCCTCGACCCAAGCCCGGGAGAGCCCTTTGGGTGAGGCCGCATCCCATCTCCCGGAGGCACGCTTCTGACCCCATGGATGAGGGCGAGGCCCGGGAGGCGTTTGACGGAAAAATGGACGGTCTTCGGAGATTCAATCACTTCCTCGTGAAGGCGGGATCATGGGGGACAATGCTTTTCATCGCGATCATAGCGATTGTTGTCCCTTACGAGGTGGCGGGGAGGTATATTTTTGGGAAAATGACGGTCTGGTCTGGAGAGGTGGCCATCTATTCCCTTGCTTGGGCATCCATGTTGGGCGGGGCTGTGGGGTTGAGGAAAGGTTACCAGGTAGCCGTGACATCTCTGGTCGAGGCAGTGCCCAAAAAGCTTTCCTGGCTTCTCAGGGGCGTGGGATATTCATTCTCTCTTTTTTTCTATGGAGTCATGGTGGCATGGGGGTCGTACCAGACTCTCTACAATTTCAAGCAGACATCTCCGGCCATGGGACTGATTATGAGCATTCCCTATGCCTCTATCCCTGTTGGTTTCTTCATCATGTTTTCGGTCACATTGGAAGAGTTTCTCACGCTCCTCGTGGAATTTAAAAGGGACGATGGGAGATGATCCTGGTCTTCGCCATCTCTTTCGTTTTCCTTCTCCTTGTGGCTGCCCCCATAGTCGTGGCCTTGGGCGGATGCTCCCTGGTCTACGCCCTCGTGAGCGGAAACATTCCCCTCACTACACTGGTTCAGACCACTTTCGGCGGGCTTGCAAGCTTCCCGCTTCTCGCGGTTCCCCTTTTCATTCTTGCGGGAAACCTGATGAACGCGGGGGGCATAACCCCTGATCTGGTCCGATTCACCCGTCTGCTTCTCGGCCATGTGAGAGGAGGATTGGGACTTGCCACCATCCTTGCTTGTGCGGTCTTTGCGGCCATTTCAGGGGCGGCAGTGGCCACAGCAGTGGCAATAGGTGTGGTGATGATCCCGGCAATGAAACAGGCAGGATACGACGACGACATAAGTGCCGCTCTCACCTGTGTCGCATCCTGCATGGGTCCCATAATCCCACCTAGCATTCCTTTCATCATTTACGGGGTCTCGGCCGGGGTCTCCATAGCGGCATTGTTCCTGGGAGGGGTCTTCCCAGGATTGCTTCTGGGCCTGGGGCTCATGGTCTATATGTACGTGGTCGCATCCAGAAAATCGTATCCCAGAGACCCCAGACCCACTGTCAAGGAGATCGCGAGAGCTGGATGGAGGGCATTCCCGGCGCTTTTCATGCCACTGGTCATAATGGGCGGTATCTTGACAGGGGCGTTCACTCCCACTGAGGCGGCGGGTGTGGCTGTGGTGTACGCCGCGTTTGTGGGTTCCCTCGTATACAGGAGGCTCAAGCTCAAAGACATGCCGGATGTGCTCCTGAAGTCAGGGCTCGAGTCGGGAATGGTCATGCTCCTCATTGCCATGTCCGAGCCCTTTGCCTGGATAGTGGCAGCGGACCAGATCCCCCAGCTTCTCCTGGAGTGGATGTCAGGGATAACCACTTCACCCTATCTCATCCTGCTCCTGGTGAACATCTTCCTGCTCATTTTGGGGATACCCATCGAGACAGCACCTGCCCTCGTTATAGTGACACCCATCCTGGCTCCCCTGGCAACGGCTTTCGGAATAGACCCTGTGCACTTGGGAATAATAATATGTCTCAACCTGGTCCTGGGGCTGGTCACACCTCCTGTGGGAGCGGTTCTCTTCGCGGTATGCGGCATAGCCAAGATATCCATGGACTCCCTGGCCAGGGCTATTTGGCCGCCTTTCCTGGTCGCTTTGGCGGTTCTGGGGTTAGTCACTTATATCCCGTGGTTGAGCACCTTTCTCCCCAAGCTCTTCATGGGAAGCCAATGAACGGAAAGAACGAGGGATGAGATTGAAACTTCCTTACGGTGGGAAGGAAATTCTTGTGGACATCCCGGACGATAATCTTTGCCAGGTAATGAGTCCAAAGGCCCATGAGCCCCTGGCCAACCTGGATGAGGCACTGAGACGCTCTATCTCCAACCCTTGGGGACAACCTCCCCCCTGGGAATGGATTCGGCCATCGGATAGGGTCCTGATTTTGACCGATGACAACACGAGGCTCACCCCAACGAGGAGGCTCCTTCCACCCCTTCTGGATGTCTTGAGGGATTGCGGGGTCCCAAGAGAGGGGATCTCCATCCTCATGGCCCTTGGAACACATAGGCCCATGACCAGGAAGGAGATGGAGGCCAAGGTTGGAGAGGAGGTCTTCAAAGCTCACAAGGTCTTCAACCATGAGTGGAGGGACCCAAAGCAACTGGTGGACATGGGGCTTTCGGAGCAAGGGACCCCCATAATGGTGAACAAAGTTGCACTCGAGGCGGATGTGATCATAGGCATTGGAGCCATCGTGCCCCATCATATATCGGGATTCTCTGGATCATCCAAGATAGTTCAGCCAGGGATTTGCGGGGAAGTGACGACAGCGGAGACTCACCTCCTTTCCACAAGAGGGGAAGACACCCTTCTGGGATCCGAGGGCAATCCAGTCCGGAGGGAGATGGACGAGATAGCGAGAAGGGTTGGGATGCGCACCATACTGAATGTTGTGATGACAAGTGGTGGAGAGATTGCCGGTGTATTTTTCGGGGAAACGAAGGCGGCATTCCGCGAAGGGGTCAAGTTGGCCAAGGAGATCTACGGGATCCCGCTCAACGAGACCCCAGATATAGTCATTGCCAATTCATTTCCCTGCGAAATAGACTTCTGGCAATCACACAAGTCCCTCTATCCCGCAGCAAAGATGGTGAGACGAGGAGGAGCCATCGTCATACTCACTCCAGCTCCTGAAGGGGTATCGCCAGTCCACGGGAGCATACTGGGCTTTGCGGGCTTGCCAGCCGAGAAGATAGAGGAGGCTTACAGGGAGGGGAAGATAAGAAGCGGTGTGGCAGCGGCCCTGGCCATAGCCTGGGCCAAGGTCAGGCAAAAGGCCACGGTGATAATGGTCTCCGAGGGTATAGGGAGGAAGGAGAAGGAGCTCTTGGGCTTCCTTCACGCTCGGGATGTGAACGAGGCACTTAGGATGGCTTTCAAATCCCAGGGAAAGGAAGCCAGGGTATCCGTTCTCACCCATGCGCCGGAGACCCTTCCTTTGGATCAGCGCTTTACAGAAGACGGATCGACTGGTACACTTAGCTTCCCCGAGCCAGAGAGACACTAGATCGTGGATCTGAGCAGGCCACCTGCACAGACGGCTCATCTTTCGCACGGGCCAAGACAGATCAAAGAGGAGGAGAGAGCGAAGACCATGGAAGGCCTGAGAGAGACTCATTTTCCCGGGCTCAAACTCTTGGGGAGAGGAAAGGTCAGGGACATATACGAATTGGGCGATACTCTTCTCATTGTCGCCACAGACAGGGTATCCGCCTTCGATGTGGTGATGAAGGAGCCCATCCCCGACAAGGGAAAGATTCTCACACAGATTTCGGCCTTCTGGTTCAAGGAGACGAGCTCCATAGTGCCCAATCATCTGATATCCACTGATGTGGAAGAATTTCCCCCGGAATGTCACCCCTATAGGGAACAGCTCCAAGGCAGGGCCATGTGGGTCAGGAAGGCGAAGCCTCTTCCCGTGGAGTGCATAGTGAGGGGCTACCTTTCGGGTTCGGCTTGGAAAGATTACTCCAGGACCGGAGAGGTTTGTGGCCAGAGTCTGCCCCACGGGTTATTGGAATCCCAGAGGCTACCAGAGCCACTATTCACCCCCTCCACAAAGGCTCAGGGGGGAAAACATGACGAGAACATCACCTTCCGGGAGATGGAGGATTTGCTCGGTGCGGATATGGCGAGGAGGCTCAGGGATCTGAGTCTTGCCCTCTACGAGATGGGAAGCAGGATGGCGGAGCCCAAAGGAATAATAATCGCTGATACCAAGTTCGAGTTCGGACTTTTGGGAGATGAGCTCATCCTCATAGATGAGATTTTCACACCTGACTCATCCCGGTTCTGGCCAATGGATGGCTACAGACCAGGTGGCCCCCAGCCGAGCTTCGACAAGCAATATTTGAGGGATTACCTGGATTCAACCGGATGGGACCACACCCCCCCTCCACCATCCCTACCCCGAGAGGTGGTAGAGAAGACGAGGGAGAAATACATGGAGGCCCTTGTGAGGCTTACAGGCTCGGGCCTCAAATGAACCCTCTCTTGGAGACGCCATCCTGAGGGAGAGTTCCCCGCACAGGAGAAGATGGCCTGGATCAGCGGGAGGCTTTAATTTCCTTGGCCACATCCTCCGTGGCCTCTATTATGGTCTCGATGTCCTTGTCAGTGTGAGCAGTGGACAGGGCACCACCTCCATGCATTATGAAGACTCCGTGATTCATCATCCTGAGGCGGAATTCATGATCCAATAAGGCCACATCCGTCAATGACTGGATGTCCCCAGGGCTTTTGACTTGTACAGACTCGTCTTTGGGGAAATAAAGACCGCAGAGGGAGCCCATCCCGGTTGACCTCGCCAGTATCCCATGGCTCGTGAGGGCCCTCACCATACCCTCCCTGAGCACCCTCCCCTTTCTCTCCAACTCTGGATATATCTCCTGGCTCCTCTCCCTGAGGTACTCCACGACCCTGTATCCCACTATCATGCTCATGGGAGAACAGGAGAAGGTCCCGCCCCCCACGACCACCCCCTCGCCCTTTTCCCTGGGGACAGTGGGATCGCACAGGGCCATAATCTCCTCTCTTCCAGCTATCACTCCCAGGTTCATACCGCCTCCCACCACCTTGCCCAGGGTGGCTATATCCGGAACTATTCCGTAGGCCTCCTGAGCCCCGCCGAGAGAGAGACGAAATCCCGTTATTATCTCGTCGAAGATGAGAACTGCCCCCAATCTCTTGGTCTCCTCCCTGAGCATGGAAAGGTATTCCCTTTCAGCCGGCAGGAAACCCCCTGCCCCCACAACGGGTTCCACTATTATCCCGGCCAGGTCATCCTGTACCTCGTGTATCACTCTCAAGGTCTCCTCGAGGTAGTTGAATGGAATGGCCTTCACATATCGATCCATGCCTGGGGGGAGTCCCAGGGTCTCTGGCCTTTCATAGGGCGGCTTGACCGCCCATATGAGCTCGCTATTGGCTCCGTGCCATCCCCCTTGGATCTTGAGAATGGTGCTCTTCCTGGTGAAACCCCTTGCGAGCCTCACCGCATACATGGTGGCCTCTGTCCCCGAGACACCGAATATCACCTTCTCGGCGCACGGAACTAATTCTTGTAGGAGCTCTGCAAATCTGACCTGGTATTCGTGAACTATGCCCCAGTGGGTGCCCACCCTCGAGGCCTCTTCCAATGCCTCCTGGGCCACGGAGGACCTGTGCCCCAGAATCAGTGCGAAGTGGCCCATCCAGAGGTCTATGTACTCGTTGCCGTCCACATCCCTTATACGGGATCCTTCTGCAGCCTCTATGAAAAAAGGATGAGGCGCTATGAACCGGTACCTGTGGCTCACGCCACCTGGCATGACCTTGCAAGCCCTCTCGTAAAGCTGCCTGGAACGCTTTGTCCTTTCCATGTAATTCAAGATGTAATCTGGCTTCTCTCGGCTCAGCACTTTTCCCTCCTCTTTCCCCTCGGACTGGGATTCCACGTGGCGCAATAACCTTATCCAAGCTCCCGCAAGGGACCAGTCCTTGGAATTTCCTTTATCCACTCGAGTATCATGCCTGTTTGTCTCAGGTCGGGGAGGACCAGATCTGTCCCCGCCTTCGCCAACGTATCCATGGAGAACCGGCCCGTTGCAACCCCAATGGCAAGGGCACCATGGACCTTGGCGCACCTCACATCCCGAGGAGTGTCCCCCACCACTATGCACTCATCATAGCCTGGGCGAATGCCCTCTAGCCCTTCCAACCTCTCGATCGCTATGGGAAGGAGTTGGTCCCTGTCCTCATGATCTCCTCCGAAGGCGCCTACCCGGAAAAAACCATTCAGGCCAAATGGCTCGAGCTTCAGGCGAGCTCCTTCTTCGAGATTTCCAGTGAGAAGTCCCAGATAGATCCCCGAGGTCTCATGGAGCAATTTGAGAAGCTCCCTCACTCCTGGGAGAACCTCCCCTCCATGGGTCTCCATCTCCAGTTTGAGCCTGCTCGTATACTCCTCGCATATCTTCTCTACGATTCCATGGGACGATTCCACCCCCATCTTGCTCAAGGCCTCTTTCACGATCTGTAGATCCGTCTTGCCTGCTAGATCGAGCTCTCCCACAACCTCTCCATTACCAAAGATCTCTTTCAAGGCCCAGGAAAGGGCCCTCGCTCCAGCCCCCTTGACATCCACGAGGGTATGATCCACATCGAAGAGCACGTACTTCATCCATCCCCCTCTCCGAGGCCTTTTCCAAGTCTCCATTAAGCCCTCTCGAGGGGCTCTAGTCAAGGACTCAGTTCACGGGTTCTGGGAGGAAAGCAGATTCAACCCCCAAAGAGGCGCACATCTCATTGGAGCCCAGAGGATTCTTGAGGAGATGGGTGAAAAAAGCTATTGCACTTTCCTCGAAGCAGGTGTATATTCGCCCCTGATCCCAAATGGGTGTAAATTGGGGAAAAATGGAATTGTCCCCTTCTTCTCGTCGAAAAATTTCTTCGCTTCCCTTGATGAGCGAGAACGCAGAGCCCCTGTGCAGACCCGGCGTGGAAGGCTTTCCCCTTGAAAGTGCTCGAAGATGGCTCCTCGTTTGGCAAAAGACCGTAAATGGTATCACCTCGACCCACAAGGGCCAGGCCTCGAGGAAGGGGCCTTGCGCACTGCGGGCCTCTTGGAAGGCCCCCAATAAAGAGAGGGAGGTGTGGCTATGAATTCGGTCGTGGTTCTAGTCCTGGGGCTTCTGGTAGCTTATTTTGGCTATCGTCTCTACGCGTTGAGGATAGACAGGAGGGTGATCCAATCGGATCCCAAGAGGGCCACTCCAGCCAAGATGTATATGGATGGGGTCGAGTTCATGCCAACCAGCCGCAACATATTGTTCGGATACCAATTCAAGTCCATTGCAGGCGCAGGTCCAATACTGGGTCCCATCATAGCCCTTCAGTGGGGCTGGCTCCCGGCTCTCGTATGGATCCTTTTGGGAACATTGTTTATCGGATGGGTGCAGGATTATGCCAGTGCCATGGTCGCAATGCGCAAGGAAGGGGCGTCCATGGGAGGCTTGAGCCACAAGCTCATTTCTCCGAGGGCGAGACTCATTCTCCTCGCCTTTATCTATTTCTATCTCCTTCTCATAGCTGGAGCCTTCGGCAACGTGGTTGTGAGCACAGCCATAGGCCTCAAGGGTTCCCCCATGGCTTGGCTCTTCCTCACGGCCGCGGGCCTGCTGGCTGGCCAGATGATCTACAGATGGAGAACAGACATCATCCTCACGACAGTGGTCACGGTGGTCTTGGCTCTCATAGGGATATGGGTGGGGAGTGTGGCTCCCTCGGATAAGATAATAGGCCCGGACCTGGCCAATAGCAGGTGGCTCTGGGCAATAGCTGCCTTCGTCTTCTGCTACTTCGCTGCAGTTCTGCCCATTTGGCGATTCGCTCTCCCCATCAACTACGTGGCTGCCTACATAGTCTTTCTGGGGCTCTTCTTCGGCCTCATAGGAGTCGTGATCTTGCATCCTAGCTTCACATTGCCAGCCTACTCGTCTTTCACCATAAAGATCGGGCCCATCTGGCCAATAATGTTCGTCACAGTGGCCTGTGGAGCCATATCAGGATGGCACAGTTTGGTGTCCAGCTCCGGCACCGCAAGGCAGTTGGAGAACGAGAGGGACGCTCTCCCTGTAGGCGGGGGAGTGATGTTCGTTGAGATGATGCTGGCAATTTTCGCCCTGATCATAGCCGGGACCCTCTACGCTGCACCCTCAGAATATGCAGAGGCCATAGCAAAGGGGCCAGGAGGGGTATTCGCAGCTGGAGTGGCGAAGTTCTTGGGGGCCATAGGACTTCCCACAGATGTCGGCAGATCCTATGGAAGCGTCATGATGATATTCCTGGCCATAACCATCATGCAGCTCGTGGTGAGATTCATGAGGATTGCCACATCAGAGCTCCTTAGCGATATAAGTCCTGTTTTCCGCAATCCCCACGTTGGAACCTTTATCGCGAGTCTGCTGGGCATCTTCCTGGTGATGACGGGATGGTGGCAATATCTTTGGATACTCTTTGGCGGAGCAAATCAGCTGATGGCCTCCCTTGCTCTGATGATAATAACAGCTTGGCTCATGTCCGAGGGCAAACCTGCCACTTGGAGTTTGCTGCCCACGATCTTCATGTTCGTGACAACAGTGGCAGCTCTCCTTTACACCTCGTACAATCTCCTGGACAAGGTCTTGAAGGGCGCTGTCAAGGGGGAGGCAGCAGCTGGAAACACGGTGATAGGTGTAATAGGATTTTTCCTGGTGGTGGCAGCACTAGTTTTGGCTTACGAGGGATTGAAGGCCTTCGGTCGGTATAGGGCATTGAGAGTGGCTGAAGCATCAGCCAGAGCTTGAAAAAGAAAGGGCGGGAGATGACCATGGGAGAGGAAAAAGGGAAGAAAGGTGGCGGTTTCCTCAAGGCGGTCAAGGAGTTTGTCTACGGAATAGCCGCCCATGACTCGGCGAGGTTCGCTCTCAAGACCAGAGCGAGCATGGAACACCTCTTCATCCTGATCACCATGGGGGACATGCTGGGAGTGCCCATCTTGCCCCCCTATTATTCCCTCAGGCTTCTGCCGTACGTTGTCCCTCAGATCTCGACCTGGAAAAGGAGAATGTTGAAGGAGAAAGACCTCACAGACGCTCTGGCATGAGAAGACGAGAAGCTCGGAGGTATGGGGCTACCTTGACCACGGAAAAGGTGGCCCCCTTACACCTGGGCACGTGATGGTGTCTTCCCATGTGGGAGAAGGGGCGGAAAGACGAAAGGGGGTGATTCCCATTTCTTTGGCGAGGATATTCAAGGAGCATCCTGACAGGCGTTACATAATGTTCGGGGGAAAAGGGGGGCTTGGGAAGACCACCTTCTCTGCTGCTACTGCTTACTACTTGGCAAAGACGGGCCACAAGGTTCTCGTTTTCTCTGTGGATCCCCAGGCATCCCTGACGGACATATTCCAGAGGGACATATTCGGAAAAGGGCCCACAGAGATAATCCCCAACCTCTATGCCCAGGAGATAGATGCGGACAAAAGGGTCAAGGAATATCAGGAGGAGATCCGTCAGAAGATAAGGGACATGTACGGGATGGAGACCATTCCGGAGGAGATAGAGAGTTACATACAGGCTGCAGCGGCCGAGCCAGCCATGGAGGAGAGCGCGATCTTCGATGAGGTCGTGGACATAGTGGTGAAGGGAGGTTACGACTACTATGTGTACGACTTGGTACCCCTGGGTCATGCCCTCTACTATCTGAGCATGGCCTCGGTATACGACGCATGGATAGAGAAGATAACTGGCTTGAGGCAGCAGATGAGAGAGTATGACCAGGTGGCTGCTGTGATAAAAAGGGAGAAGGAACTGGACGAGGATGCCATTCTCAACGAGCTTCTGTACATAAAGGAGAGGATAAACAAGTCCTCCAGGATCTTGACGGACAAGAAGATGACCGCTTTCTTCTTCGTGATAACGCCAGAGGAGATGGTCATAAAGGACACCCTCAAGGCCGCAGAACTCTTTGCCAAATTCGATGTTCCACTGAGCGGGTACATTGTGAATCGAGTCATCCCGGAGGAGCTCAAAAATCAGCCCATACCAGAGTATTTGAGGAACAGGCTCAATATGCAGGAGCATTACATGAAGGTTATAAAAAGCACCTTTGGGGACCAAATTCTGGCCGCAGTGCCGGAGATGGAAAGAGACATAACCGGATTGCCCATGATAGAGCGCATGGCAAAGGCGATGTTTGGAGATTTCTGAGGGGAACTGAACCAGTGTCCATAGAGCCTTTTTGGTGGATGGCTCAAGGGGGTGAAGAAGTGAGAAGGATAGTCGTGGACATGAATTCTTTCATGGAATCCCATCCCGACCTCAAATACATATTCTTCGGGGGAAAAGGAGGAGTAGGGAAGACGGTCATGGCTGGGGCAGCTGCCCTGTGGTCAGCGAAGCAGGGAAGAAGGACCCTGCTCGCCTCGACAAATCCAGTCCACAGCCTCTCCAACCTTCTGGAAAAAGATGTGTTCGGCAAGGTGGCGGTAGTCTGCGACGAGCAGAACTGCTTTGCCTTCGAAATCGACACCAGGGAAACCATAGAGAGGTCCAAGAGAGAAATAAGGGAGAAAATCAACTGGTTCCTCAAATTCGCGGACATCACTACCAAGGCCGAGGACTTCATAGAATCCGCCACCATGAATCCAGCATTCGAGGAATCGGCCATGTTCGAGAACATGCTGGAGATAATGTTCAAGGACGAGTACGACTTTTATGTCTTCGATACAGCTCCCACCGCTAATGCTAGAAGGCTCTTGGGAATGTCGAAGGTTTACTCCATGTGGGTCGAAAAAATGCTGAGAAGCAGGCAAGAGGCTAGATCCCTGAGACAGATGCTCTCATTCTCCAAGAAGGAGGAGAAGGACCCCCTTCTGGACTACCTTCTGAATTTCAGAGATAGGATGTCCAGAGCCAAAGAGCTTCTCACAGACAATACCAAGACAGCCTTCTTCTTCGTCACCCTTCCAGAGGCCCTTCCCATAGCTGTCATAACGAGATTCATAAACTGGTTCCACGACTTCGGGATCCCAGTGGGAGGAGTCATAGTGAACGGCGTGATCCAGAAGGAACAGGTCGGGCCAGATGCCCCCGAATTCGTGATAAACAGGCTCAAGATGCAGGAAGAGCACATGGAGGAGATTTGGAGAATCTTCGGGGATCAAGTGAGGAGCATAGTCCCCCTTTTCGAGACAGAGGTCAAAGGGGCTGCCATGCTCACAAGGACCATGGAATACCTGTTCGCAAGATATGCGTGATGGAGGCAACTGAGGGAGAGGACTCGAGGAGCCCGAAGCCAAAAAGACTCGGAATCCTTGCTTGCCCCCAGTGACCAAGGGGCTCCCGAGAATCCACATTGGAGGCCGAGGGGAGGATCAGGGGCAAAAACTTCTCTTGGGGGATCAAAGACACGCTGATCGCGAGGACCATCTCTCTTCTTCGGGACTCTTGTTTTTTGAGGTTCCCAGTCTGGACCTTTGCGGGCTCATATGAGGGATCCTTCGTCTGAGCCCAGTCGGATGAGCTCTATCTTTTTGGGATCGCTCACCCCCAGACCATAGATCCGTTGGGCCAGATCTATGTGATGGGGTGTAGTATCGAGGGGTTTATCCTCTCCGAAATGGTCCCACCTTTTTGCTGCGAGGAGTTTGGCTCCTAGAGCATCCACCGCCACTGGATCCTGGCTCACAAAGAGTCCGCAGTACGGCCACAGGTATCTCTTGTCGAAGAAGTGTGGTCCCCTTCCGTAGAACTGAGGAGTGAGGGCACAGAGGATATTGATCCGGGTCTTCCCTTTGACCATGGGCTGATTCCAGATGGCTCCCAGATGAGCGCACCCATCTTCATGATACTGGGATGGGTTTGGGACGAACATTATGTAGTTCTTTATGCACCCCCCTATTCCTGACCAGAAATGGGTCCTCAGGGGCCTAACATTCACAAGGGCTGTGGCCTTCTGAAAGACGGGGTTTAATCTCACCCCACGGTCATCGACGGATACCTCTTGAGGATTCACACCAACTTGGACGATCCTCTCCTTTATCAACTCTTCTAGTTCCTTTGGGGTGGGAAGATAGTGCCATACATTGCTCTTTATGCCCACAACGTCCCCAGGGCTGATGAGTCTAGCCCAGGCATCCCTGGGATCCTTTGCCCCGAGAAGGGCAACCACCGCATCGTCCAACATCCCTCCCAGGACCTCAACATCTATGCTCCCATCCTTCCTGAGCACTCTGGGATCTCTCACTAGCACAACCCTGGAGATGCCCGCAGCCCTTCCCTTCCCCAGCAGGGCTCCCACAAAAGTGGCCCCCATGGCCGAAGCTACCATCCCCTTCATGAGATCCCTTCTAGTGATTAGGTCTTTCATTTCTCAACCCTTTCCAGGACCATTCGGAATATCTCCTGGAGTTGTCCTCTGTCCCCTGCACCGAAAACCCCTATCCAGAGTTTCCCCTTTCTCATTGCCCCAGTCCATTTCCCGTCTTCTGTCTTGATCATCCCCTCCCTTTGAGCTTCGGGCATGAAGGCGAGCTTGAAGCTCTTGTCCGCAGAGGCAGCCCTCGCCTCATCTGGGTAATCGATGAGTATGATCTGCACCTTCCCGAGGGGAGTCCTCATCTGGGCCATGAGGCCAGAGGTCGTAGAGTCCAGGAGGAGAATGTTCTTGTTGGCAATGAAGAAACGCTGGTTCAGGCACACGTGGTTTCGGAAGAATCTCACAGAGCCAGGGATCAATCCCCTGGACTCCCCTGGAAGGAACTTGATGAGTTCTGGCTCCCTTCCCGTTTCCCTGATCGAATCAGCGATGGCCTTCCCTATTGCCACGAGCTCCTCATCGCTGGTCTCCTTCTCCCCGTAGACATTTACAAAATATCGACCTTTCCAGAACCTGAGGGTTCCTCCGCCGAGTTCCGAACCCTGCCCAACTCCAACGTCCTCATCTTCTCTCTCGAAGGAGAAGATCCCGTACGCGTCCTCCGAGGAGGCCATCTCGTAAATTTCCACCACTACTCTGGATGCATCCCCTCCGAGATATCGGTGCAATGTCATGGACCTGAAACCATACGAGAGGTAAAGCTCGGCAGCGCCGTCCATGTAATCGAAAAGGTTTTCAGGACCATAAGTCTCCTTCCCTTTCTCCAGTTCCCAATGGCCTATTTTTTGAGGGACCACAAAGGGGAGGTCCCCGGTGGAACCTCCCGCCGCGGATCCTTTCCCAGGGAAAAATTCTGGCCCTGAGGTCGCCATCATCATCCCTCCCACAAGGAGAATCCATCCCCTCATCTTGCCCCTACCTATCCATCTCCTCCACAAGCCTCCCATGGAGAGCCTCCAGTTCCATCTCCATGTTGTCCAGCATCTCCTCTTGGATCTTTCTCGTCTGGCCCTCCAACCCATGGAGGTTGGATCTGGCTATCCAGAGAGCCCCGCGACCGCAAGCATTTGCCATAGCCCCTGCAACCCCTGCATCGGCTTTGCATACCGGGGCGCCTCTCTCCGCTAGCTCCAAGGAGATGCGCAAAAGCTCTATCCCGCACCTGAGGAGGATCACAGGAGGCTCCATCATGGCCTTCCCAGATCCTCGGGCCGAGGCCTCCTTGTCCCCGAGCTTGGCACAGAAGGACTCGAGGCAGACCTCTAGGTCCCTATCCATCATGTGAACGCACCTCTCTTCCAGGATGGCGAGTCTCTCCATCATTGCCTCGAGTCTCTCCCTCCAGGCCCCTTGCTCCGCCTTTCTGTGAGTGAGGGTTGCGACAAACCTAGCCAGGGCTGCAGAGGAAGCCCCACAGAGCCCCACAACACACCCTGCTGCCGGCACCCTGGGGGATATTCTCGCAACCTCCCCCAGAAATTCCAAAATGGATCTGCTTCCCAGGCTCAAGCTCCTGTTCCTCAGAGAAATGGTGAGCTCGAAGACCATCGCTGGTCTTCTCGGATCCAATATCTCCCAGGATGGAGAGCATTGCAAGGGGAGTGTGCTTCTTTGAAACTGGGAAAGCCCAATACCTGAGAAGTGATCTCGAGGATATCCACTCTCCCTGAGCTTGACTGGGCCCCTCGGAAAAGGTAGCTTGACCCAGGAGCTCACTTTCGCGAAGGGACGGTCGGAGGTTTTTGGAGAGGGTGAATTGCAGGACATTCTCCGCAGCATTTCTCGCAATGCTCGTAATATCTTTTCCCCGGGCCTGTCCCTCTGAGGCCTCCCCTCCACAACCGAGAGGAGAGGAGATAATGCCAGGGCTCGAGTGGGTAATGTGGCAAGGGGGGGATCCTAGAGATGCATGTGTGGTGAGGGTGGACCCGGACCTCCTTATCATGAGACCCCTTTATTTCAAGGACAAAGGAGAGGCCCATCCCTTGACCCTGAGACAATGGATGGAAAAAAGCGGGGCCAATCTCATCTTCAATGCCGGCCAGTATTATCCCGACTACTCGTACATGGGGTTTCTCATGAGCGATGGCAAGCCCATAAAGACAAAGGTACATCCCATTTTTCAGGGGATGCTCCTGGCAGAGCCCCTTGAGGCCACTGCCCCCAAGGCGAAGATACTGGATCTGGCGGAGGATCCCTTCGACCCCAGCACTCCAGGATACAAGGAGGCTGCCCAGTCATTCATGCTCTTCGATAGGCACGGGACCATAAGGGTCAAGCGAACCTCCAATCTGGCAAATCGCACGGTTCTGGTGGAACAGAGAGACGGAAAATTTCTCGTAGTCGTGACCCGTGTCCCCTTCACCCTGTGGGAGTTAGCCAAGGCCCTGCTGGAGGGGCCTTTTCCTGTGAGACAAGCCATCTCCATGGACGGGGGGGATGAGGCCCAGATAGCAATAAAGAGCAAAGATTTCAGCTATGCCCAGGCCTCAGGCATGGTGGCAAGCGAGCTCAAGGAAACAAAGCCCCTGCCCACTGTCATAGGAATCTTCCCCAGGGCCAACCCCTCAACGAGCTCCAGGTAATGGGCCCCAAAGGAGCTGATCCCAACTTTTGGCCGAGGGTGAAACAGAGTGGCTAGCTTCACCATATCTGTGGACAAACTGGTCCGCGATGGAAAGAAGAGTACGGGCCCCATATCCCCGCTCCCTTTGGGCAGGAGTAGGAAGTAAAGGGCTTCTGGGACATATCTCAGTAGAGTCCCCAGCTACAGGCAGAAGGAGGGGAAGACCGTTCCTTCTTGGAAAGGCCTCGCTAAAGTGGAGATTCGTGTGGTAATCTTAGGGGGGAAGGGCCTGGCGCCTCTTGGAGTCTCCCTTTCGTGGGAGATCTGGGAAAGGGGCCTTCAGAATCTCGACTCAGTCAATAGGCCCGGTATTCTCGAAGAGACATGGACGTCATGGAGAGGAAGTTGGACGAATCTTTCTCCTCGATAGACCTCCTTCTCAATGGACTGGAACAGCACGGATACATAACCGACAGGGCCCTTGCAACTGTGATATATCTAGCGTACCACATGGGCAGGCCCCTCTTTTTGGAAGGCGAGCCTGGCGTCGGCAAGACAGAGGTTGCCCTCGTCCTTGCGAGGCTCCTCAAAACCCGCCTCATAAGGCTCCAGTGTTACGAAGGACTGGATTCCACATCAGCCCTTTACGAATGGAACTATCCCAAGCAGCTTCTGAGAATCAGGATGGAGGAACAGTGTGGCAGGGATCCAGACCAAATAGGCCAGATCATCTATACCGAGCCATACCTCATAAAGAGGCCCCTTCTCGAGGCAATCCAGAGCTCGGAGGAAAAGGCCCCTGTTCTCCTCATCGACGAGATAGACAGGGCAGACGAGGAGTTCGAGGCATTTCTCCTCGAGGTCTTGTCGGAGTTCCAGATCTCCATCCCGGAGCTGGGAACCCTCAAGGCCACCCATCGGCCCATTGTGGTCGTAACCTCCAACAGGACCAGGGAGGTCCATGATGCCCTGAAGAGAAGATGCCTCTACCACTGGATAGACTATCCCGACGAGGAGAAGGAGATAAGGATAGTGAGGGCGAGAATCCCGGGCATAGACGAGAAGTTCGCGGCGAAGGTGGTGGAATTCGTTCAGAGGCTGAGAATGGAGGACCTGGTCAAGAGGCCCGGGATATCCGAGACCCTGGATTGGGCCGAAGCCCTCATCAGGCTCAACAGATCGGCTATAGACCCAGAGACAGTGATGGAGACAATGGGGTGCTTGCTCAAGTATAGGGAGGACATGGAGTGGTTCAAGAAAAGGCTTTTGTCCGCCCCTGAAGAGAGGGCCAAGCTCGCAAAGTGGCTGGGGACATCTCCTTGAGGCAGTGGAAACCAGGCCAAAGCCCCTCTTCTGAGCCCAGGGGGATGGTGGAGAATCTCGTCCGCTTCGCCAATCTTCTGAGGAGGGAGGGGTTCAGGGCAGGCCTCAGTTCGGTCCTGGATGCTGCAATGGGTCTCCATCTCATAGAGCCGTGGGATGTGGAGAGCTTCGAGACGCTGCTCATTGCGAGTTTCGTCTCTTCAGGGGAAGAGCTTCCCAAGTTCAGGAAGCTCTTCAGGGACTTTTGGTTGGCCAGAGAGGAGATGGGGCTGAGCCCTCAAGAGGAGGCTTACAGGCCTTCATCCAGCGGGAAACGGAGGGTGAGCTCGATGGAGCTGGGGGACTCCACGGCTCAGGGGGAGAGACATCTGAGCTTCGAGCGCAAGGCTTACAGCCCCAAGGAGAGAAATTCCCCGGTGGAGGTCGAGGTTCAAGTAGGGGACTTGGAGACTCAAGCAGTTAAGGCCCTCAGGTCTCTTCTCAGGGCCTTTTCCAACAGGCCATCGAGGAGAATGACTCCATCGCCTTCTGGAAGCAGATTTTCCTTGAGTAGGACCCTTCGCAAGAGTCTTCAATACGGAGGCGACCTCCTCTATCTTCAGTTTCTGGACCCAAAGATAAGGAAAAATTCGGCCCTTCTTCTCTGCGATGTGAGCGGCTCGATGGAGGAACACGGAAGATTCGCACTGGAGCTAGGATACGTGCTTTTGAGGGCAGCTCGGAACTCTGAGGTCTTCTTTTTTTCGACGGAACTTGTTCGAGTGACACATCTTTTGAAAAAGTGGCCAGTGGGGGAATTTCCTTTTAGAATCTCAGAGGCCATGGCTCAATGGGGAGCTGGGACCCGTATCGGGCCATGCCTCAGGGCCCTTCGCCAAAGATTCGGAGCATCTCTTCTGTCCAAGAGACCCATCGTCATGGTGTTGAGCGATGGGTGGGACCAAGGGGACACGGAGATCCTGAGAAGGGAGATGGAACTCTTGAGAGCCAAGGCGAGGGCCATTGTCTGGTTCAACCCTCTCCTCAAGACCCCAGGCTACGAGCCCACATGCAGGGGCATGGCCACGGCCCTACCTTATTTGGACTATTTCCTTCCCTTGGCGGACTTCGAGGACCTGAGATGCCTTGCCCTCAGGTTCCGTGGCCTCAAAAGGAAGGAAGGGCTATCAGCGAGGATTGGTGCGCTTCCCCTTGAGTCACAGGGAGAGTGCCACGGATAATTCTGTAGTGGCTCAGAGGGGCCATGGGCCGGGGAATGAAGACGATGGGACAGTAGCTCGGGGTGAGGAGGTCCCGGGGGTAAGCTATGGAGCTCAGGAGCAGATCCTTCCAAGATGGGGGGATGATTCCCAAGAGGCACACTTGTGATGGCCCGGAGCTTTCCCCTCCCCTGGAATGGTCCGAAGTGCCTGAAGGGACAAATTCTTTCGCCCTCCTGATGGAGGACGAGGATGCCCCTTCTGGCACATGGGTTCACTGGATTGTATACGACCTGCCAGCAGAGACCCGTTCCCTACCAGAGGGGATAACATCCACCGAGACCTTGCCCAGGGGCGGAGCCCAAGGGAAGAACGATTTCGGGAGGATTGGATATGGAGGACCATGTCCATCTCCGGGGAGACCTCACAGGTACCTGTTCAGGCTCTACGCCCTGGATGGGAGGGTGAATCTGCCACCTGGCGCATCCAAAGAACAGCTTCTGAGGGCCATTGCTGGAAGGATAAAGGCCGAGGCGCGGCTTGTGGGAAAATATTCAAGGTAGGAGATGGACCAGATGGAGGTGACCTTCTTGGGGACAGGCTCTGCATGGGGCCTTCCTGAGTTTCCGTGCAGATGCGCTGTCTGCAGCACCATGAGGAAGCTGGGCGAGGAGAGGACAAGGACTTCTCTCTTGGTGAAGACAAGGGAGTTGATCCTCGTGGACTGCGGACCCGATATAAGAAAACAGTTGCACGGCAGATTGGATCGCTCCCCGGATGCCATCCTCATCACCCACAGCCACGGGGATCATACCTCCGGACTGGATGAATTGGTGGCCTTCAAGAGAATAATGGAGAAGGAATCCTGGAGGCCCATCCCCACTTATGCCACTGAAGAGACTTGGGCAAGGTTGGAGAGGGTCTTCGGATACTTGGTGGGAGACGTCTTGGAGAAAAGGATAGCGAGGATCGGAGAGCCCTTGGATGGCCTGGAGACCAAGATCGAGGCCTTTGCCACTGATCACGGTCCCGTGGCGAAGGGCTCGGTGGGTTACGTTCTGGAAGAGAGAACCCCTCTGGGATGGGTTCGAATACTGTATACGAGCGACTTCGAGGATTTGCCACAGGATCCTCCCATCGATGGACAGCTCCACGCAGCCATCATACAGAGTCATTGGCTTCACGAGCCTTCTTGGAACAGGCCTCATCACATGAGCTTCCAGAGGGCCATGGATTACCTCAGGAGGTGGAATCCCGAGAATGCCTTCCTGGTCCACATCTCCGACGAGTATCTCGTGGACGGCGACCCATTCCCCAAGGGCCTCAAGGCCGTGCCCCCCAAATCCCCAATGCTCGATCCCTCCACAGGCCTCCCCTACCCTCAGCCCCTTTGCCACCAGGATTGGCAAGAGACTGTGAGCAAGATATCCGCGGACCTGGGTCTAGGGGTAAGGCCTCAGGTGGCCATGGACGGCCTGAAGGTAGAGATCCTTCCGGGGAAAAGGTATGGATGAGAGAAGGCCCCATCGGCCCGATGGGGAGTGGGGGAAAGGCCGCAAGGCCAAGAGCGGTATCCTCTATGCATTGGGGGCCTTTGGCTTCTGGGGATGTGTTCCCATATATTTCAAGGCCTTGGCCCACGTGCCCGCCATGGAAGTCCTGGCCCACAGGGTTTTCTGGTCAGCCCCGGTGACAGGAGCCCTCCTCATCCTTTCGGGAAGATGGGGGAATTTGCCTGCGACCTTGAGACAGCCCCGGGCCCTTCCCACCCTCTTTGTGAGCTCCTCCCTCGTGTTGGTGAATTGGTTCACCTTCATCTTCGCGGTGGAGAAGGGAAGGATCCTGGAAGCGAGCCTGGGCTATTACATAAATCCGCTGGTCAATGTCCTTTTGGGGACCTTATTTCTGGGCGAAAATCTCAGGAGGACACAGGTGGTAGCAGTCCTCTTGGCAGCAGCTGGAACAGTAAATCTTCTCCTTGCAACGAAACTCGTGCCTTGGGTAGCCATCGTACTGGCATTGAGCTTCGGTCTTTACGGGTTTGTGAGGAAGAAGCTGAGCGTCGATCCTCTAGAAGGACTTTTCATCGAGACGGCAATCATGGCACCTTTTGCCCTTCTCTACATGGTCTGGCTGGCATCGAAAGCGGAGATCTGTTTCGGACTCGTGGACACCCTTACAACGACTCTCTTGGCATCAGCCGGAATCGTGACAGCCCTGCCCCTTTTCTGGTTCATCCGTGCAGCAAAGGCCCTGACTCTCAGCGCCTTGGGAATAGTGCAATATGTGGCTCCTACCTGCCAGTTCTTGCTCGGGGTATTCGCCTATGGAGAGCCCTTGAGCTGGCATCACCTGGTAACATTCGGGTGCATATGGGCAGGGATCGCTCTGTTCACCTTCGAGGCGTGGCGAGAGGTGACAAGACCCAGGAAATGAACCGCTCCAGGATCATCTTCAGACAGACCGAGGGAAACAGGTACACCCTCCCCGTTCTTCTCAACCTCTTGGAGAGCTGCCCTATGGGCGAGGAGCTGCAACTCGATATAGCCCAATCCCATGAGGAACTCGCGCGGAAGATAGAAGAGGGGATACCCACCATAGTGGCCTATTCATTCATGACCCCCCATCTCAAGGAGGTGCGCTCTGAGGTAATCTCCATAAGATCCATGCTGGGGCCAGAAGATCTCCTCGTCGCTGGAGGGGCCCATCCCACCGCGGATCCAGCGGGGACTCTGGAGTTGGGATTCGACATTGTGGTAGTGGGAGAGGGGGAGAGAATCCTCCCAATGGTAGCGGAGAAGTGGGCGAGAGGGGACCTCAGGGGTCTTCCCAGGGTGATGAGAGATGAAGATCCGTGTCCCCTTGAACTCTCCATTCCAGCATCCAGGAGACTCAGGTTCATGGCACCCTTGGAGATAACCAGGGGATGCTCCCACAATTGCGCCTACTGTTTGACCCCAAGGATCCACAGAAAGCCCGTGAGGCACAGGCCCCTCCATTCAGTGAGGAGATATTTGGAGGCATCCCACCACATGGGAAAGAAGGTGGCCAGGTTCATTGCGCCAGATGCCTTCTCCTACAGAGATCCCTCAAAAGGGGAGGAACTGGCCTCCATCGCCGAGCTCCTTCGTCTCTGCAGAGATATGGGGATGGAGCGAGTCCACCTGGGAGATTTTCCCTCGGAAGTGCGGCCGGACAGGGTAAGGCCCGAGTTCCTCCAGTTGATAGCCACACATTGTGTGAATCGAAAGATCGTCATAGGAGCACAGTCGGGAAGCGATAGCCTCCTCGAGCGGATCCACAGGGGCCACACGGTCAAGGACGTGGTGAAGGCAGTGAGGGAGGTGATCAACTGGGGCTTTCTGGCCCACGTGGACATGCTCTTCGGTCTTCCGGGTGAAACCCCAGGGGATAGGATGGCTTCCCTTAGGCTCTTGGATCAACTTGCAGCCATGGGAAGGGTCAAGATTCGCGCCCATGTCTATCTCCCTCTTCCAGGGACACCTGTCTTCAGGATGGATCCGCCCAAACTCGAGGACTCTTTCGTGGCTAATTTGGAGGAGCTGGAAAGAAGGGGCCTTCTCGACGGGGATTGGAAATCCCAGATGGAAGTTCAGAGGGAGATCCTCCAGTGGAGGGAAAAAGGCCTGATAAAGGCGTAGAGTTCGACCCAGCATGTCCGTCTTCCCAGGGGTCCTAGTCTTAAGCACGAGTCCACTGGCTCGTCGAATCCGGAGGTGAAGCCCATCTCTTGCTCTATCTGGTCTGTTCGCCATTTCTTGGAAATGCCCTTCTTTTTGCGGAAGAGGGCCTGTTGTGGTTTAATGGACTTTCGAGAGATGGTGGCCAATTGCGAGGCGATATCTGGGAAGCCTGGTGTTTGAGGGAAGAGGTCTTCTCAACGTGTGAGTCTCCGTGACCCATGGACACTCGCTCAGTGGAGGTGAGCAGCGTTGAAGGGGATCTTGAATTTCCAGGACTTTAGTCTAAGGACCAAACTCGTTGGGCTAAGCCTCCTTCTCGTGCTCATGCCCCTAGGTGCTGTATCCCTCCTTTCCATCAAGCGGTTCGACTCCGCCCTGAGGAACGCAGCGGAGCAGGACTTGGAGCATCTCGTGACGAGCATATATTCCATGTGCAACCTCCAACAGGAGATGGTCCAGGAGGAATTGGATCGAAAGCTTCGCCTCGTGAGGACCCTCCTTCTAGGCGAGGAGTCCAGTGTCCAGTTGGATTCGGACAATCCTCTCCTAGTGCCCCTGAGGGGGGCGAGAGATGCCCTTTTTGTGAAAATCCCCAGATGGACCGTCCGAAACAAAGCCCTGGACCTTGATGGGGATATCATGGACAGAATGGGCGAGATGATAGGGGGATGGTGCACCATATTCCACTTGATGGAGGATGGGAGCCTTCTGAGGGTGGCGACAAACCTCAGGGACAGGGATCAATCGAGGGCAGTTGGGACCATCGTGGATTCGGACAGTGAGGTGGCCGTCTCCATTACTTCGGGTCAGGCCTTCAGAGGAAGGACAAAGGTGCTCGAAGAATGGTTCATAGCCCTCTACGAGCCAGTGAGGGACTCCCGAGGAAGGGTCATAGGGGCCATCAATGTGGCCATAAAAGAGCCCAGGGACTCCATAAGGAGACAAGTGAAGTCCATAAGAGTGGGCAACACTGGCTATGCTTACATAATGGACAGTCAAGGGGTGCTCAAGGTCCACCCAGCCAAGGAAGGCGAGAGCATATTGGATGCCCAGGACTCGGAGGGTTTCCATTACATAAGGGCCATGATCCAGGTTGCCAAGACCATGGCCCCGGGCCAGGTAGCCACCATCCGTTATCCTTGGATGAACCCAGAGCTCGGTGAACGCATCCCCAGGCAGAAGATCACCAAGTACGCTTACTTTTCCCCGTGGGACTGGATCATAGCAGCCGGGACTTACGAGGAGGAAATCTATGCCGCGCTTTACCAGACGGAGAGGTTCATCATTGGAGTCATACTCCTCAGCTTGCCCCTTGTTTTCGCCTTGACTCTCGGCCTTTCCCAGGTTTTGACCAGAAGGATAGAGGAACTCACCCAGGTGACGGCCAGGATGCTGGATGGGGACCTTTCCCAGAGGGTGGAGGTGAGGACGAGGGACGAGGTAGGTCTCCTGGCCCTCTCCTTCAACAGAATGGCCAGCCAGATCCAGCAATACACAACAAAGCTTCAGCACATGGTGGAGGAGAGGACAAGGGAGTTGGCCGAATCCAGAGAGCGCTACAGGCAGCTCTCAGCCTTTCTCAACAGCATCCTGGAAAGCGCGACCCACTACGCCATCGTCGCCCTTGATTTTGGGGGCGAGATAATGGAGTTCAACAAGGGAGCTGAGGAACTCTTCGGATGGAAAAAGGAAGAGGTGGTGGGCAAAAAGAATATCTCCATCACGATTCCCGAGGATGAGCGTCGCAAAGGGATCCAGAAGAACATTGCTGCGAGGATCAGGGAAGAAGGGGTATGTGAGATAGAGATGGAGCGCGTGAGAAAGGATGGCACTAGCTTTCCAGCCCACTCCGTCGTGACAGCGATGAAGGATCTCAATGGCCGAGTTACTGGGTTCGTGGAGATAGTTCGGGATCTCACCAAGACTCGGCTCCTAGAACGCGAACTGAGGGAGACCAAGGAGTTCCTGGAAAACGTGATGGCGAGTTCCGTGGACGGAATAGTGACAACGGACTTGAAGGGCCACATAACCTTCTTGAACAGGGGGATGGAGGAGATGCTGGGCTACTCCAAGGAGGAGCTCCTGGGAACTCACATATCCTCCCTTTACGTGAGGGGAATCCAGGAGGCGAGGGAGATCATGAACCTTCTCTACCAGAGGGAGAGGGTTCAGAGCTATGAGATGGGAATTAGGGCCAGGGACGGAAGGGTGCTCACCATACTCACCTCCGCCTCCCTTCTCAAGGACGGGGAGGGGAAGCCCATAGGGACAGTGGGGATCTTCAAGGATGTGACCGAGAAAAAGGCCCTGGAAGCCAAGTTGAAGGAGACCCAGGCCCATCTGGTGGAGACATCCAAGATGAGGGCCTTGGGGGAGCTTGTAGCTGGCGTTGCCCACGAGCTCAACAATCCTTTGATGGCCTCTCAGGCAATGGTCCATGTGCTCCAGAACGAGCTCAAGGAAGACGAGTCCTTCGGCAGACGGTTGGAGCTCATAAGGAAGTGCAACGACAGAATCGCCAGAATAGTTGACCACTTGCGGGAATTTTCGAGACAGAGCAAGCCTGAGCTAAAGCCCATGGACCTGAGAGAGCCCATCGAGAACGCACTTCTCATCACTGGCCAGCAGCTTTTGGACCATCAAATCCAATTGTCCAAGGAGCTCTCAGAGGACCTGCCCAGGGTAATGGGAGACTCCAACCAGCTGGAGCAGGTTTTCCTGAATCTCATCTCCAACGCCCGCGATGCCTTGGACGAGTCCGATGGTCCCAAAGAGTTAGTCATCAAGACCTTCTGTGAGGAGAGGGACGGGAGGAAGTGGGTTGTGGCATCGGTGAAGGATACAGGGCCCGGCATACCCCCCGAAATCATGGACAAGGTGATGGAGCCCTTTTTCACGACCAAGCCCGTGGGAAGGGGAACTGGCCTTGGCCTCTCCCTGTGTTTCAAGATAGTTGAGGACCATGGGGGTATCCTCGAGCTCAGAAGCCAGTTGGGAAAGGGGACTGAGGCCAGGGTCCTCTTGCCAGCCAAGGAGGAGGAGTGTCATGACCAAGAGAGTCCTGATAGTCGATGACGACGAACTTATTCTCATAGCCCTGAAGGAACTCCTCAAGCCCCAAGGTTACGAGGTGGAGACAGTGGCCAGGGGCAATGAGGCGTTAGCCAGGCTCGAGAGAGAATCCTATGACCTACTCATCCTCGATGTCATCATGCCAGAGATGGACGGATTCGAGCTCTGCAGGAGAATAAGAGGGAATGACCGCCACAAGGACACCCCCATCATATTCCTCACTGCCAAAAGCCGCGACGAGGACAGAAAGAAGGGCATGGAGGTGGGGGCCAATCTCTTTCTGTCGAAGCCCATCTCCCCGGACAAGTTACTGGCCTTGATCTCGGAGGCATTGAGCTAGTAAGGATCCCCGTTATCCCTTTGGGGCGTGGCCCAAGGGTCAGCTCATGGAGCGACCCATGGGAATGGGACAAAAGTTTTTCAAGGCCCTCCTTTTTTCAGTGAATAGGCTCCTCTGGCTCCGAGGGAGGAAGGGGGATCTTGATGAACTGGATCCCTTCATCCCTCAGCATTTTCTCCTCTGCCTCTGTGGTTGTCCCCCTTATGTTTCTCGGTTCCTCCACTCCGTAGTGCATCCTCAGGGCCACTTTCGCGAATTCCGGACCCACATTCTCGAAATGGGTCTCTATGATCTGCCTCAAAGCCCTGAGGGCTGCCCTCGGGTCCTCGGAGAGAGAAGCTGAAGGTTGCGATCCACCATCTCGGCTCTTCAGCATGCCACCCGTCTTCAACCTCTGGCTCACCTGGATGGTTCCGCAAATGGGGCACTGAACCATACCCTTCGCCAACTGCTCCTCGAAAGAAGCACTGTCTTTGAACCAGCCCTCGAAGGAATGACCCTGCTCGCACACAAGCTCGTAGATCATCATGGGAGCCTTCCCTTCACTCTCTCCTCATCTCTCTCAAGAACTTCTTGAAAAGCCCCTTGCACTCAGGGCACCTCATGGTGCTGCCCTTTGGATAGAGGTTGCTCTTGATGGCGAAGACCATCACCTTTCGGCAGTAGGGGCAGATGAGCCTATGGTATATCTCGCCCTCTCTTTCCAGAACCTCTATTCGAACAGCCTTAAGGGCCGTATCCTGTTCTCTTCTCATTTCCTCGACGATTCGTCAGCCTGGGCGACTTCTCCAGCAGTCCCAGGAGCTTCGCTGCGACCTTTTTGTCCGCATCGAGAAGGTCCATCTCCAGAAGCTCCCCTGGCTCAACCCATTTGCAGTCCTTGTGTTCTCTGAGCTCCAGCACCCCCCTCTTCCAAGTGCATAGATAGGCAATGAGGAGCAACCAATCCCCCCCTCTCAGGGGTTCGTGAATCACATGAATCACATCTCCAACCTCCGCCTCTATTCCCAGCTCCTCCAAAAGCTCCCTCCTGAGACATTCTTCCGGGCTCTCGCCTATCCTCAGTTTCCCACCCGGAAACTCCCACTTGCATGAGCCATCGTCGCCCCGCCTTTGGGCCACGAGAACCCTCCCGTCATCGTCCAAGATCACCGCAGCCGTGACAGGAATACTCTTCATTAGGCTCTAACTCCACAGGACTATTCCGGCATATCCCACAAAGTCCTCCCCTCTCATGACGTCCAGACTGGTGGAATATTCCACGAGCTGAGCCTTCTTGGCCCCCAACTCCAGGCCGCACGCCAAAGCCGCTGCCGCTGCCCCTGGACAGCACGCATTCTGCTTTGCCAGGGCCTCTTCAATTATCCCCTCAGGCCTCATCTCCAGGATCTTCTCTATTATGGCCTTGTCGGACACTTCCCTGACGAAGGACTCCGCCCTGGAGCCACTACCTGCCGGCCTGAAACCATAGCCAGGGCCATAGTGGGTGAGGTCGGTGGAGCCCAGGACCAAGCATCTCTTCCCGAGTTCCCTCACTAGTCCTCCACATGCCCTCCCTATCTCCAATCCCTGTGGGGTCGGTGGTGCCCATATGGGGAGTATCCTAGTGTCGGGAAACAGATGCTTGATGATGGGAAGCTGGACCTCTATGGTGTTGTCGGGCTCTCCGTGGGTCGGCGACTCTTGGTCGATGGGCACCCTCTTCATGAGCTCTCTCGCCAAGAGAGAGTCCACCTCAATGGGCCCAAAGGGCGTGTCCCACGCCCCCTCTGCCATTACCCTGCTTTTGCTCCAAGGGCCCAGATGGCCTCCGAAAATGACCACTGTGGAGGGAGGCTCTCCCCTGGCCATGAGGGCCATGACTCGGGCAGCTATCCTCCCCGAGAAATCCCATCCAGCATGGGGCACTATCCCGCCCACGGCCTCAGCCCCTTCCCCCTCGGGTGAAGGAGCACCGAGGAGGAAAGACTCTATCCGCGATCGGCAAGCGCGCGGATCGGACGGGTACCAACTCCCTGCGAAGTGAGCCTTTCGGACTTTCAAATCCTTTCCTCCCTCCGGTTCTCAAGAGCAAGTATAGCAAGTGGTCGTACAAGGTTGCAATGAACCCCGAGAGAGGACCCTCTTTCCCTTGACCCAAGGCTAAAAAAATAGCACCATTGGACTGTTCGGTCTTGGAAGCTGAGATCTGAAGAGGCCAAAGATCGGAGGAGGAACGTTGAGCCAATCTCGTCCGCGCCGGGTCCTCACTGTGGAGGAGACAATAGAAGAGCTGAGATCGCTTCTTGCCAAAGCTTCCCGAATATGGTTCGTGGATGCCGAGACCCCATGCAGGATCGCCCTGAAAGCGGGCAAGGGGGACCCTCTGTGCCTCACCACCAGGTATCAACAACTGGAGGTGGTTCACTTGGACGGGTATGGACTATGCATGATCCTGGATGGAAAGGTCCAGCTAGCCCAGAGCGACGAGCACGTGTACCATGAGCTTTTGGTCCACCCCGCCTGCGTCATCCACGGAAATCCAAGGAGGTGCCTCATCTTGGGCGGCGGAGATGGTTGCGCGGCAAGGGAACTTCTGCGCTATCCCTCCATGGAGGAGGTGATAGTTGTGGACATAGATGAGCAGGTGTTGGAGCTCTTCAAGGGTCAGTACAGAGAGATCAATTCCGGGGCCTTCAACGACCCGAGGGTGAAGGTCTACTGCCAGGACGCGATGGATTTCTTGGAGAGGGATGGTAGCTCCTATGACATCATAATCTCGGATCTCACCGAGCCCTACGACCCAGCGGAGATCGCTGGCGACCTCTCGGTCCACGTCTATTCAGAAAAGGCCTACAGGACCATTCTCCAGAGGCTGAATGACCACGGAGTCTTCGTCTGTCAGACAGGAGGCATTCTCTACCAACCCCATTATGACAGGTATCATTTCAGGATCCTGGAAGGCATAAAAGAGGTCTTCCCTCACGTGGCAACGGCGTACGAATTCGTCCCATCCTTTGAGGCCTTGTGGAGCATCACCCTAGGGGCGAGACGGCCCCTTCATGTGGACCCTTCGAAGGTGGACGAGACCCTGAAGTCTCTGGGAGTCGAAGGACTGAGGTTCTATAGCGGCACTGCTCATCAGAGGGTTTTCAGCCCCGCAAGGTTCGGAAGAGAAGTCTGAGGTCAGGCCCGAGCCCTTCCACGGGCCGGGCCCGAAGGTCACTTGGCATACTGCACAGCCCTTGTCTCCCTTATGACGGTCACCTTTATCTGGCCAGGGTAGGTGAGCTCCTTCTCTATCTTCCGAGCTATCTCGTAGCTCAAAAGGGCTATACCCTCGTCACTGACCTTGTCGCTCTCCACGATTATTCGCAATTCCCTTCCGGCCTGAATGGCATATGATTTGCTTACCCCCGGGAAGGAATTGGCTATCCTTTCGAGCTCCTCCAGCCTCTTCACGTAGCTCTCGAGCATCTCCTTGCGGGCCCCTGGCCTGGCGGCTGAGAGGGCGTCGGCTGCTTGCACGAGTACCGCTAGGATGCTCTGAGGGGGCTCCTCATCGTGGTGTGCAGCAATTGCATTCACTATCCGCGGGGACTCCCCGTAGCGTCTCGCCTGCTCAGCACCTATGAGGGCGTGGGAACCTTCCACCTCGTGATCAACAGCCTTCCCTATATCGTGAAGGAGTCCTGCCCTTTTGGCCTGTCTGACGCTCAGACCCAGTTCCGCTGCCATTATCCCGCAAAGAAAGGCAACCTCGAGGGAGTGTTGGAGGACATTCTGGGCAAAGCTGGTCCTGTATTTCAGGACCCCAAGGAGCCTTATGAGCTCTGGATGTATCCCGTGCACTCCCACATCGAAGGCCGCCTGCTCCCCAGCTTCCCTTATGGTGACTTCCATCTCCTGCTTCACCTTCTCCACGACTTCCTCTATCCTCGCTGGATGGATCCTCCCATCGCTTATGAGCCGCTCCAGGGAGAGGCGAGCCACCTCCCTCCTTATGGGATTGTAACCCGAGAGAATAACGGCCTCGGGGGTATCGTCTATAATGAGATCTATTCCCGTGGCCGCCTCCAGGGCCCTTATGTTCCTGCCCTCCCTTCCTATTATTCTCCCCTTCATCTCCTCGTTGGGGAGTGCCACGACAGAGACGGTCTTTTCGCTCACGTAATCCGACGCGTACCTCTGGATGGCAAGGGCTATTATCTCCTTCGCCTTCTTGTCAGCCATGGCCTTCGTCTCGTCCTCTATTCTCTTGAGGATCCTGGCAGCCCTTTCCTTGGCCTCCGCCTCTATGGTCTGGATGAGCTCCTCCTTGGCCTGCTCAGCGGTCATGCCGGCGAGCTTCTCGAGTCGGCTCCTGTGCTCAGCGAGCAGCCTATCGAGCTCCTGAGCCTTTTCCTCGTGTTCTTTCTCAGCCTGTAAGAGAGCCTTTTCCCTCCGCGCGAGGTTGATCTCCTTTTGGTCCAGGAGCTCCACCTTCTTCTCCAGGTTCTCCTCTTTCTGGAGAAGCCTCTGCTCCATCCTCTGGAGCTCAGCCCTCCTTTCCTTGGTCTCCTTCTCGAACTCTTGCTTGGACTGGTAAAGGATCTCCTTGGCCTGAAGCCGTGCCTCCTTGACAATGGCTTCGGCCTCCTTTTTCGCCTCCTCGGCTATCCTCGATGCCTGAAGCGCGGACTCAGAGAGCTTCTTGCGGGAAAGGACGCGAAATATCAGATAACCACATGCTGCCCCCACAAAGAGCGAGGCCAAAACTAGAATCAGGGTGAGTGTTGAGGTTGTCACGATGGCCTACCTCCCCTCCAGGTCCCTGGGGCTTCTGTTGGGAGAAGCCGGGACGTTATGTATTGGCTGGACAGAGGAGGCGGGAAGGAGACTAACTGAGGAGGACCCTCATTTCCTCGAACCTCGACCGCGACACTGGGTCCATTGGCAAAAAGGAGCAAATGGTCCGGAGGAATTCCCCATCCTTGGAAACTCCCTCCCTTTCCACTAGCCGAGAAGATATCGGGTGTGCTTGCTCCCAAAACAAAATTTGCCTTGGCCCCGTGCAAAGGGCCTCCTGGGCAAACCGTCTCTCTCCACTGCCTTCTCGCCAGCCTTGTTCCACTTTCTCGACCCCTGTTTGTCTCCCTTTCGGGGGCTGTCCGGCAGGAGAAGTCCCGGATCAGCCTATTGTCAGAGATTTCGATACAATTCCTCCAGATGAGAATCTATCCTTCTTCCGAGCTCCAAGGCCTCCTCTGCGACTTTTCTTCTCAGTTCCTCTCTAGCTCTTCTTTCCTGTAGCAGCTCGTCAGCTAGACTTATGGCCACCTTCATCAGGAGGTCCAAGGTGCTCACGGTTTGGGTGGATTCCATCAACTCCCTGGATCTCCTATTCACGTACTCTTCCACCTCTCTCACATGGTCTTCGTCTCCGTCTGTCCTGATCCAATAACGATGGCCGAGTATCTCTATGGAAACCCGCCTGAATCCTTCACCCTCTGTCATGTTAACCGCTCTATTTTCTCTAGCAAAGCGCTCAAACGTCTGTAAGCCTCCTTCCTGTCCCTCTCGAACCTCTCGCACCTTTGCCTCAGCTCCTCCAGTTGTCTGTCCCTGAGGAGGAGCTTCGATGCCATCTCCTCCCTCTGTTTGCTCAGCTCCAAATTGACGGAGATGAGGGCCTGAATCTTCTCTCTGAGGAGCTCCATTTCCTCCACTTCCAAAGCCACTTTGCCAGCCCCTCCGAGGATGAGGACCTCCTGGAACTTCAAGGAAAACTTGAGCTTATTATATGTGAACCCCTGTGGGTGTCAAGGAAACTCAGATCCCCTAAAATCCTTCAAGAGATCCACTAGCTCCCTCCAGTTCTTGGCTTCTTGGACTTGCCTCCTCATCTGGGAGGCCCCGGTGAAGCCCTTCAGGTACTTGGATAGATGAAACTTGGCAACACTCAAGCCCTTCCCCTCACTGTAGCGGATCTGGATCATTTTCAGGTGTAGATCCACAACTTCCCAGAACTCCTCGCAACATAGAGGATTTCCGTGGGAAAGACCCCTTTTGTCACCTTTCACCTTCGAGAAAACCCACGGGTTTCCCACCGCTGCCCTACCTATCATCGCGCCTTTTGCACCGGTCAACTCCATCATTCTCTGGGCATCCCAAATGGAGCCCACATCCCCATTTCCTATCACTGGAACCGAGCAGACCTCCACAAGGGCACGGATTAGGTGCCATTTGGCTCGTACACTGTACGGCTCGTTCCTGGATCGAGCATGGAGTATGAGGGCATCGGCCCCTTCCTCCTGGGCGATTCTTCCAAGTTCCAAGAAGCACGAGTCAGTGGAGTCCCATCCAGACCTCATCTTCACAGTCAGGGGCACAGTGATTCTCCTTCTCACCTCCCGCACTACTTTGGCTGCGAGCTTGAGGTCCCGCATGAGGGCAGCGCCCCCTCCAGTCTTCACGACCTTGGGTACTGGGCATCCCATGTTTATATCAACCATATCAGCCCCCTCTTCCTGACATATGCGAGCTGCCTCGGCCATGACCCCTGGTGAGGAGCCGAATATTTGAACCCAAAGGGGCCTGTCGGATCCATCGGACCAAAGGAGCTCCAAGGAACGAGGGCTGCGCCTCACAATCCCCTCTGCGCTCACCATCTCGGTGAAAGTTGCAGCTGCCCCCAATCTTCGACACAGGACCCGAAAAGGAAAATCACTGATTCCTGTCATGGGCGCCAGTACGAGGAAGCCCTCGATGGTCTTGCCGCCTATTTTCAGGAGAGGGGAAACCATTGCCTGTGATCCGTCCTCCTCGGGCTTTTCACTTCTCATATGATACAGGAAATGAGATCCTCTTACAGGAAAGGCTCTGTGAGCTTGGAACCGTGTGAGGGCTCCCCTATAATGTTGGCCAAGGGTTCTTGGCTGACCTGAGGCCTGAGACCCAAAGGGCCTTTCCACGAAGCCACAGGCTCAATTCCAGCTCCGGGAAGAGAGGCCGGTGAGGAAGCTCAGCACCAAGAATCTCCAAGGGGAGGAGCAAAGGGATGAGCACTTCATGAGGCTCGCCCTCAGGCTTGCCAAGAAGGGAAAGGGGTGGGTGAGCCCTAATCCCATGGTCGGTGCTGTCCTTGTCAGGGGAGAGCGGGTCATAGGGCAGGGATATCACAGGGTGTTCGGTGGTCCCCATGCGGAGGTCGAGGCCCTGCGATCCGCTTCGGGATCCCTGCAAGACTCCGAGCTTTTCGTCAATTTGGAGCCGTGTTGCCACTACGGCAAGACCCCCCCATGCACCAAGGCCATCTTGGAGGCCGGAATAGGCCGAGTGGTCATAGGGACCCTCGATCCCAATCCTCTCGTGAGAGGGAAGGGAGCTCAGGAGCTCAGGGAGGCAGGGGTGAGTGTGAAGGTAGGGGTCTTGGAGGAAGAGTGCCGGGACCTCAATCGGGTGTTCTTTCACTTCATGGAGTCCGGCAGGCCCTGGGTAACCCTCAAATGGGCCCAGTCCTTGGACGGATACATAGCACCCAAGTCCGGCCGCTCCCGATGGATATCCTCTGAACAATCGAGGAAGCTCGCCCACTCCCTCAGAGCGGAGCACGATGCCGTGCTAGTGGGAGCCGGGACTGTCAGAAATGACGATCCCAGACTCACCGTCAGGCATGTGAAGGGGAGGGACCCTGTGAGGATAGTTCTCACCCAGAGCTTGCAAGTCCCGGTTGAGGCTAGGGTAATGGATCCATCCAGAGGAAGGGTCCTCATCTTCTACCCGGAGCCGGGAGACGAGGAAAGGGTCTCAGCTCTCGAGATGGCGGGAGCTCAACTTCGCAGCTGCAAAAGGGATCCTCAAGGAGGGGTGGATCTGGACTCTCTCCTCGGGGATTTGGCTTCCATGGGGATCTCCTCAGTGCTGGTGGAGGGAGGGGCTAGAGTCCTCACCTCTTTCCTCAAGGCCAGACAATTCCAGAGGGTGGTATGCTTCGTGGCCCCCATCTTGTTGGGCGAGGGCAAGAGGGCAGTCGAGGATCTGGGAGTGGAGGAGGTCTCACAAGCCCTGAGGTTCTCCTCCGCGAGGCCGAGGAGAGTGGGCACGGATCTCCTTTGGGAATTGGAGGGGCCTGAATCTTGAGGTCGAGGGCAAGAGAGGGGTTTCCCACCTTCATAACCCTGGAGGGGATAGAGGGGAGCGGAAAGACGACACAGATCAGGAACTTGTCCAGGGAGTTGAGGGGCTTGGGACTTTCGGTTTTGGAGACGAGGGAGCCTGGCGGGACGAGATTGGGCGAGGCGATACGTTCCTTGGTCCTCGGGACGGATTTTCAGGAGATGACCCCCCTCGCAGAACTCCTTCTCATTGGAGCCTGCAGGGCCCAACACGTCCAGGAGCTCATAAGGCCCGCCCTTGAGATGGGGAAGGTCGTCCTCTGTGATAGGTTTTCCGATGCCACTTTGGCATACCAGGGCTACGGAAGGGGGTTGAGCCTCGAGGAAGTCCGGAAGGTCAATGAGATCTCATCTTGCGGACTTGCCCCGGGCTTGACAATACTCTTGGACTGCCCAGTGGAGCTGGGTCTCAATCGATCAAGGGGAAGGCTCATGAGGGAGGGGAAATCCAAGAGCGAGGGCAGATTCGAATCTCTGGACACGGCATTCCACGAAAGGGTCAGGGAGGCTTACCTCAGGATGGCGAGGGAGGATGAGAGGAGATTCAGGGTAATAGATGCCTCTCGGCCCTTGGAGTTGGTCTCCGAGGATGTCTTGAACTGTGTCAGGCAACACCTGGGGGTTTGAAGGCGTGTCCTTCCGTGAGATCATAGGGCATAGGAGGCCTCTGGAAATCCTGAGAAAGGCCATGCTCAGGGGCAGATTGGCTCACGCGTACCTATTCACTGGACCGGATGGGGTGGGCAAGAGGACCACTGCTTTGAAATTCGCCAAAGCGGTTCTCTGCGGCAAAGGGGATGGGGACTCCTGTGGTGAGTGTTCTTCCTGCCTCAAGATGGAGAGCCTCAATCACCCCGATCTTCTGGTCGTGGAACCGAGGGGGGGGCAGATCCTGGTAGATCAAGTGAGGGAGGTTCAGGATAGGCTCCTCTTCAGGCCCCTCGAGGGTGAGGCTAGGATGATAATCCTGGACAGTGCCCATAACCTCAACCCACAGGCCTCGAACGCCTTGCTCAAGATCCTCGAGGAACCCCCCAGGGGTAACATATTCGTCCTCGTGGCCTCATCCGAGTCCTCTCTCCTCCCAACGATAGTGTCGAGGTGCCAGAGGCTTTACTTTGGGCCCTTGATGGATCACGAGGTAATGGGGTTCCTAGTGGAGAGGCTAGGCTGGGAGGAGGAGAGGGCCAGAGAGGTGGCGAGGCAAGCCAGGGGAAGCATATCCGCCGCCCTGGAGCTCGGCGACAAACCCCTGAGGGCATGGAAAGAGGAGGCAAGAAGGATATTGGAGATGGGACGAGATGAGAAATCCTCACCTCTCCTGAACCTGGCCTCGGCATGGAGCAAGGAAAGAAAGGAGACGATGGAGAGGCTCGAGTGTCTGAGGATGGAGATCCGGGAGGCCTTGGTTCAGGAAGCACGGAGGCGGCCCACGGAGTCGGGCCCGAGGGAGATCCGGGCGAGGAGGGTGGAGGAACTCCTTTGGATGTGGAGGGAAAGCGGCAAGACAATACAGGCCCTGGAGAGAAACATGAACGTCCAATTGGCCATGGAGGAGCTCCTTATAAGGTTCCACGAGATCAAATCTTCAGGAAAAAGGGGCCTCTATCTCACCTGGATCAGGAGATCATGACCCCATGAGGCTCTTGGGAGTCAAATTCAGACAACATGGAAAGACCTATGTCTTCGACTGCGGTGAGCTCGATTGTTACCTCAACGAGTGGGTGATAGTGGAGACGGAGCAGGGACTAGCCCTGGGATGGGTGGCCCTGGAACCATGGGAACAGGACCCCGAGACGATCCAGCAGGAGGATCTCAAGAAGGTCGTCAGGAAGGCTACCAAGGAGGATCTGGAAAAGGCGCAGCAGTTGAAGGATCTGGCCTCGAAGGCCAAGGAGGCGTGCGTCGAGCTCATAAGGCGCTACGAGCTTCCCATGAAGCTCGTGGAGGTGCAGCCTGTATTCGATGGAAACAGGTTGATCTTCTACTTCACCTCGGAGAGCCGGGTGGACTTCAGGAGGCTTGTCAAGGAGCTAGCCAGGAGATTCCGCTGCAGGGTGGAGATGAGGCAGATAGGGGTGAGAAACGAGGCCAAGATGATAGGGGGGATCGGAAGCTGCGGCCGGGAGCTTTGCTGTGCCACTTTCCTCAAGGGCTTCGATCCTGTCTCCGTCAGGATGGCCAAAGATCAAAACCTCTCCCTGAATCCTCAGAAACTATCCGGTCTGTGTGGAAGGCTCATGTGCTGTCTCGCTTACGAGCACCAGGTCTATCTGGACCTGAGGCAGAGGTTCCCAAGCTGCAAGAAGTGGGTCAACACCTCAAAAGGGGTTGGAAAGGTGAAGAGGCTCAATGTCCTCATGGACAAAGTGATAATAGAGACCCTAGAGGGCGAAGAGGTGGAAGTGGACCTTCAGGACGTCCTGGAAGTGCTTCCAGGCAAGCCCAAAGCTGAGGAGAAAGGTTGAAGGAGATGGAAGGCAGATTCTACGTCACAACCCCAATATACTACGTCAACGCGGAGCCCCACCTGGGCCATGCGTACACGACCATTGTCGCTGATGTCCTCAGGCGCTTCCATCACATGCTGGGATACGAGACCTATTTCGTCACAGGGACAGATGAACACGGGGACAAGGTCCTGAGGGCAGCCAGGGAAAATGGAATGGAGCCCAAGGCCTTCGTGGACAAGATGAGCCAGTGCTTCAGAGACCTGTGGCCAAAGCTCCACTGCGAGCCCGATAGGTTCATAAGGACCACGGAGCCCGAACACGTCAGGGTCGTCCAGCTGATCCTCCAGAAGGTCTACGATGCCGGAGACATCTATTTCGCCCCGTACGAGGGGCTGTACTGCACGGGGTGCGAGAGGTTCTACACCGAGAAGGAACTGGAAAATGGTCTCTGTCCCCAGCACCTGGTAAGGCCAGAGTTTCGGAAAGAGGAGAACTATTTCTTCCGGATGAGTCGCTACCAGGATTGGCTTCGCCAGCACATAATGGAGAACCCCGATTTCATAAGGCCGGAAAGATACAGGAACGAGGCCCTGGCCATGCTGAGGGAGCCGTTGGAGGACCTGTGCATTTCAAGGCCTCGAAGCCGCCTCGATTGGGGCATTCCCCTTCCTTTCGACCCCAATTTCGTGACCTATGTCTGGTTCGATGCCCTGATAAATTACGTGACAGCCATAGGCTATCCCGACGGAGAGAGATTCGAGAGGATGTGGCCCCATGCCCAGCATCTCATAGCCAAGGACATACTGAAACCCCACGGAATTTATTGGCCCACAATGCTGAAGGCAGCGGGCATCCCCCTTTACCGTCATCTGAATGTTCACGGCTACTGGAATGTCGAGGCCTCCAAGATGTCCAAGAGTTTGGGGAATGTCATAAGGCCCTTGGATCTAGTGGAGAAGTACGGGGTGGATTCCTTCCGATACTTTCTTCTGAGGGAGATGGCCTTCGGGCTTGACGCCAGCTTCAGCGAATTGGCCTTGGTCCAGAGACTGAATTCTGATTTGGCAAACGACCTGGGGAATTTCCTCCAGAGGACCATGGTTATGGCGGTTCGATATTTCGGAGGCCGCGTCCCGACCCCTGGACAATATGAAGAGCCCGACATGGAGCTCGTGGAAAAGGCCCGGAGAGTAGTGGAGACCTATAAAAGGGAGATGATGGACCTGGGAGCCCACAGGGCATTGGCAGCCATTTGGGAGCTTTTGGGGGCTGCCAATAGATATGTGGACAGAACCGAGCCCTTCAGGCTCGCCAAGGAACCTTCCAAGAGGGATCGGCTGGGGACCATACTCTATTGTTGCCTGGAGGTGAACAGGCTCGTATGTCTGATGCTTTGGCCAGTTATGCCCGGGGCATGCGGAGAGATGGCGCGTCAGTTGGGACTCGAAAATCCCTTCGAGAAAGGTGCTCTGGAGGAAAACTCGGGTTGGGGAGGTCTCACCCCGGGGACGAATCTGGGAGAGGCGAAGGCCCTATTCCCGAGAGTCGACATGGAGAAAGTGAGGGCAGAGATGACTGGAAGCGATGAGGGAACGAGAGAAATAACCATGGAGGAGTTCAAGAAGATAGACCTCAGGGTGGGAAAGGTCCTCAAGGCAGAGAGACTCAAGGGATCCGAAAAGCTCCTCAAATTGACAGTGGATGTGGGTGGTGAGGAGAGGACAATCGTTGCCGGCATAGCGAAGGATTACGATCCTCAAGAGCTATCGGGAAGGCAGATAGTGGTCGTCTGCAATTTGAAGCCGGCAAAGATACTTGGCCAGATCTCCCAAGGGATGCTCCTCGCTGCAGTGGACAAGGAGACGGTCAGGTTGGTAACAGTGGATGGCGAGGTAGCGAGCGGGGCCCAAGTCTCCTGAGCTTCCCAGTAAGAGGGCCCAGGGCCATCCCCCGAGGGAGATGGAGAGATCATGAGCCCGGATGGCTTGACCATTTGAGGACAAGGGTCGGTGAGAAGCCCCATGGAAGGGAAGAGGATCCTCGTCGTGGACGATGACAAGAGGATAGTGGAGCTCCTCAGGGACTTTCTCCAGAAACAGGGGGCCGAGGTCATAACTGCTGGTTGTGCCTCAGAGGCCATCTCTGCCATGGAACAGATGGATGTGGATGTCCTCCTCACGGATCTCGTGCTCCCTGATCTCGACGGGCTCCAGCTCCTGGAGAAACTCAGAGACCTACCTGTTGCCCCTGTGGCAGTTGTTTTCACTGGCCATGGGTCCATAAGTTCGGCCGTCCAGGCCATGAAATTGGGCGCCCTGGACTACATAACCAAGCCATTTCATCTGGAAGAGATCCGGATAGTCTTGGAAAAGGCCCTCGGTTTCAGGCAGCTCAAGAGGGAGAACATCCAGCTCAAGCAGCAGTTGAGGGACAAGTACAGGTTCGAAAACCTCCTGGGCCATAGCGAGGGGATGCAGGCAGTCCAGCGTATGGTGGAGAAGGTAGCGGACACAGACAGCACGGTGCTGATCATTGGTGAGAGCGGAACGGGCAAGGAGCTCGTTGCGAGGGCACTTCATTACAATAGCAGGAGAAGAGAGAGGCCAATGGTCGTGGTCAACTGTAGCGCCATTCCCCAGGAGCTATTGGAGAGCGAGCTCTTTGGCCACGAGCAAGGCGCCTTCACAGGAGCCGTTAGGACAAGGATAGGAAAGTTCGAATCAGCCCATGGGGGCACGGTTTTCCTGGACGAAATAGGGGACATGAGCCCCCACCTTCAGGCCAAGCTCCTGAGGGTCCTCCAGGAGCACGAGATCGAGAGATTGGGGGGCAACAGGCCCATAAAGGTGGATGTGCGAGTCATAGCTGCAACCCACAGAAACCTGGAGGAGGCGATGAAGGAGGGGAAGTTCAGGGAGGACCTCTATTACAGGCTCAACGTGATCCCCATCAGGATTCCTCCTCTCAGGGAGAGGCTCTCGGACATCCCCATTTTGGTGAACCATTTCTTGGAGAAATTCAACCATTCCAGGGGAAAGAGGCTCCGAGGATTCACCCCCAGGGCCATGGATGCATTGATGCGCTATCACTGGCCCGGAAATGTGAGGGAGCTGGAACATCTGGTTGAGAGGATGGTGGTGCTCCAAGGAGAGGGATTTGTGGACCTCGAGGATCTTCCTTCTCCTTACTCGGACCTCTCGCCAAAGGTAGAAGGCAGACAGATGAAACTCCCACCAGAGGGTATAGACCTACCCGAGCTCATGAGAGAGATGGAGCGCTCTTTGGTCCTCCAGGCCCTTGAGAGATCACAGGGGGTGAAAAGCAAGGCAGCTGAGCTCTTGGGAATCCACAGGACAACGCTGGTTGAGAAGATGAGGCGGCTGGGACTTCTCTCCACCGGCCCGAGCAGAGCCGCTTCCTCCCAAGGCCGAGGCTGATCCCAACGATCCTTCGCTCACCTTCCCAAAAAGGCCCAAGGGGGTAATGGCGCACTTGGAGCCATCCGCGGGAAGATGCGTTCCGGAGACGGTCTTCGGGGCCTCAGAACCCCAGGAGCCTCCCTATTATCTCCCTCTGGATCTCGCTCGTCCCCCCTCCTATGGGCTGGATTCTCAGGTCCCTCCAGATACGCTGAACTGGGAACTCCATCATGTATCCATAGCCACCGTGGATCTGGATGCACTGATCAGCGACCTCCACTGCGGTCTCGCAGGCGAATATCTTGCACATGGCCACTTCCTTCCTGCATTCCCTTCCGTGGATGTAAAGCCAGATGGTGTTGTAGACCAATTGCCTTGCAGCTTCTATTTTGGTGAGCATATCGGCAAATCTGTGGCGGATTACTTGAAAGGTCCCTATGGGCTGACCAAAGGCATGCCTCTTTCTGGCATACTCCATGGTCATTTCCACACATTCCTGGGCCGATGCCACTGAGCTCACGGCCATAACGAGCCTCTCTGTCTGGAATCCCTCCATTATCTGGTAAAACCCCCTTCCTTCCTCCCCCAGAAGGTTCTCCAACGGCACCCTCACATCCTCGAAGACAAGCTCCGCAGTATCAGAGGTCCTCCAACCTAGCTTGTCGAGTTTTCTGCTCACCTTGAACCCACTCGCCCCCTTCTCCACTATGATCTGGGAAATACCCTTGTGGCCCATCTCAGGGGCTGTCTTGCAGGCAACGATATAGAAATCAGCCCTGACACCGTTGGTTATGAACATCTTGGAGCCGTTTATCACCCAGTGATCCCCCTGCTTCACCGCCCTGGTTTTGATGCCCAGCACATCCGATCCAGCATCCGGCTCAGTCACAGCGTAGGCGCCGATCTTTGTGCCCGCTATCCCTGGCCTCAGAAACCTCTCCTTCTGTTCGTGTGTGCCGTACCTGGCTATTGCTGGCAAGGCCACGAAGTCATGTAGCCCAATCCCTGCTCCAACCCCTCCGGACCCACTCTTAGTCAGTGCCTCAGCCAGAACAGCGTGGTAGCGAAAATCGCCTCCGGCACCTCCATACTCCTCGGGAAATCCCCCACCTAGAAACCCCAATTCCCCCGCCCTTCTGAAAACCTCGAGGGGGAACTCCTCCTCCTTTTCCCATTGGTCAGCATGGGGCCTAAGCTCCGAGAGGACCCATCTTTCAGCCTGCCTTCTGAAGATCCTGTGCTCCTCCTGGAAAAGCCAATCGCTCATCTTTTCCTCCCCTCGCCTCAAAAAGGAATCCTATTGGGGGACTCTCGCCCCCTCCCCTCACAGTGAGTGAATGGGGAAGACCGTGCTCCTCAGGAACTCTATCACCTTTGTCACTCCTTCCATCGCTCTTTCCTTGACCTCCCCCTTTGTGGGATTGGCCGCATCCATGAGGGTCCCAACCTCCATCTCCGGTCCGTACATCATGCCTCCCACGAGACCCGCAAGCTCATCTCTGGGCTCCACATGGTTGAATATGGCCCATGCCATGGTCCAGCATCTGGCTGTCCTGTAAAGGTCATAACCCCCGCCACCCAAAGCCAGAACCGGAACTGCCATGGAGGCCAGATTCCGTATGGCCCAAGAGTAGGAATTGTTCGTGAGACGAAGGTGAGTGAGGGGATCAGATATCATTGTGTCGGCCCCTATCTGGGCAACGAGAACATCTGGGGAGAATGCCCTCAATAGGGGGAGGACGATGGAACCAACTGCTAGCTGGAAGACCTCATCATCGCTTCCAGGCTCGAGGGGGATGTTCACGTTGTATCCCAAGCCCTCCCCTTCCCCGATCTCCTCCTCGCTACCTCCCCATGGGTACAGGGTCCTGCCCGTCTCGTGAACGGAGATCACAAGCACCCTTGGATCCCTGTAGAATGCTTCCTGTACCCCGTTTCCGTGATGAGCATCCATGTCCACATAAGCTACCCTCTTCCCTCGATCCAGGGCCTCCAGGATGGAAATGGCTATGTCATTCAGGTAACAGAATCCCTCCGCATGGTCGGGCATTCCATGGTGGAATCCTCCGAAGAGATTGAAGGCCACATCCGCATCTCCTTCCAATATTGCCCTCATCGCAATGAGGCTACCTCCCACAGCCCTGGAGGCCCACTCGTAAAGACCCGGCACTATGGGACAATCCTCAGTGCCCAGGCCCCTCTCCAAAGTCTCCAGTTGTATCTCTCCCCTGCTTGCCCTCTCGAGGATGTCCAGGTATTGGGGTTGGTGGAACCGCTCCAGCACCTCCCTCTCAGCCCTCTCTGCCCCTTTTACTTCCATCCACGGCTTTTCCCATACCCCGTACCTGGAGCAGAGTTCCACTGTCTTCAGCACCCTCTCTGGCTTGAAGGGATGTTGGAGGCCCAGATCCAGAGAAGCCAACTCGTGATCGTAGATGAAAAGGGATCTGAAGTCCCTCCCTTTGCGGATACTCGAAGATCTTTGACGAACCCCAGTGAGCTCCCATGTAGCCATGAAATCCCATCCACCTCATGGGCCTTTTCCATGGGAAAGAGCCCTTTCCAGGAGCTCGCTCAGCACCTTCTCCGATCGGAAATACTCCATGGCCACCTCCAGGGCAGCCCTGGAATGGGACTCGGGATCCCTCGCAAGCTCCTCTATGGCCTGTGCTGCCTCATCAACAGTGGAGAAAGGGAGAACCCCTTTTCCGCTTGGAATGATTCCCTTGAAGCCAGTATCTTGCACCACCACTGGAACACCCAAGGCGAGATAGCACGCGCTCCTACATGAGAACCAACCACTTCTGCTCACCACATAGGCGTTCTTCGCCACACTCCACTCCCCAAAGGAAGAGGCCAGATAGTCCCTGTAGACCCAGGGGTCCGATGAGACCGAGTAAGCATCCACCATGATCCATCCCTTTGATCTGAATCTCTCCACAGGCGCCTTTCCGCTCATGGCTAGTTCCAAGGGAATAGGGCTCTTCGTTGGAAGGTCCATGAATTTTTCGAACTCCGCGCTCTTCCCCTTGTAATGGACGCCGCGCACCACTGGCCCACCCTCCGCTGGCTCCCAAGAGGCGACAGTTGTGAGCACCTTCCTCCTCTTGGCCACAGGCAGCACCTTCTTCTCAAAGCACTCCAAGACTATGGGTTGGCGAGTTGGGATCCAGTGGAAGAGCTCCTTGGGGATGAGGCAATCGGAGGAGTCTATATTCTCGGCAAAGGTGAAGAAGACATCGTGCCTCAAAAGCATCTCTATCCTCGATCTTTCACCATCGTTTGCCTTCCCTTCCACATATGCTGGAACGGATGCTTGAGTATACATGGGATCGCTGTCCAAAAACGCTACCTTCTTCGCCTCAAAATACTCCTCCTTCATCCAACACGAAGCGGATATGTGGAGAAATAGATCCGCCTCCTTGCAGAATCTCTTGACTTCCTCCCATCTTCTTCCGTAGCAACGTCCCGTCGCATCCCTGTAAAACCACCTCTCTGATAGCCCAGGATCTAGGGCTTCGAGGTTCCTAGCTAGATAGAAAGCGTTCCTCTCTCCCCTTTCCACGAAGGTCCCCTCGATTGGGTCGTAGCACCACTTGCCCGTGTCCTCCAAATAGAGCACATCGTGACCCATTCTCAAGAAGCCCAGCACGTACTGAATGTAATCCCAGAACACCCCTCCAAATGGATATGTGGCCGCAAGGCCAGTGACCACGATTTTCAGGGATTCCAATTGCCCTTTCCTCCTTTCTCTCCGCCTCAATGGCCGTAACCGTCACTTGTGACTTTCCCCCTGAAAAGGGAGTAAGAGTACACGAGGTAGCCCAGCACCACGGGAAGCACAAGGCAAGTGCCGTAGAGGAGAAAGACGAGGGTCTCTCTCTGAGCTGCAGCCTCCCAAATGGTCACAGATGTCGGTATTGCATAGGGATAGAGGGATGTGACGAGCCCCAAGTAACCCGAGAGGAAGATCCCTGTGGCCCATAGAAGGGGAGCTACCTCCCTTTCCTTCCTCAGAGAGCCGAGCAACTCGAGAAAACTCAGTAACCCGAATGCGGGGAAGGTCCAGACGAAATAGATTCTCGGTGGGGCAAACCAGTGCTTGAGCACTATGGGATAGTGAATGGGAGTCCACACCGTTACAATGGCCATGAAACCCATCACTGCCCATGCAGAAAGCCTGGCTTGTCTGATGGCCCTCTCTCTCACTTCCCCAGTTGTCTTAAGTAGGAGATAACAAGAGGCGAGAAGACAGTACCCTGGGACCAGTGCCACCCCGACCATGACCGAGAATGGATTCAGCCAATCGAGAGGTCCACCTGCGAAGTGACCTCCCTTGACCGAGATCCCCGTCAGGATGCCCCCCAAGGTGAGACCTTGAGAGAATACTGCCAGGAGACTTCCCCCGAAAAAGGCCCTGTTCCATTTTTCCTTGCTTCTCGCGTTGGCTCGAAACTCGAAGGCCACTCCTCTGAAGATGAGCCCCGCTAGAAAGGTCATAAGCGGAATATAGAGGGCACTGGAGAGGACCCCGTAAACCACTGGAAAACAAGCGAAGATCGCTCCACCCCCAAATACGAGCCAGGTCTGATTGGCGTCCCAGACGGGAGCAATGGTCCCCATGAGCAAATCCTTCTCCTTCTCGTCCTTGGCAGTGGGGAAGAGAATCCCCACTCCGAGCGCTATTCCATCGAGGACCACGTAGAGGATCATCACCAAAGCCACGATCGCCGCCCAGATGGTCACGAGATCCATGTTTCGCTTCTCCCCCTCTCATACGGCCCTGTACAGGGTCTCCTCTCCCGATTGCCCTGCTACAAAAGGTATCATCCCAGCCTGCCTCTGGAGTGGGGGAATGGGGCTTTTGAGATCCGGCCCAGCCTTCAAAGTCCTCAACACGTACCACATGTAGCTTCCCCCTATGGCGCAACAGACCACGGCCAGCAGTGCGAGGGACCATACCACCTGTCCTGCGGCAATTGGGGAAACCCCCTCCCAAGTCCTCACGATGCCGTAGACCACCCAGGGCTGCCTGCCAACCTCGGTGGTTATCCAGCCCAGATAAGTTGCCAGAAAGCCTAAAGGTTGAGCCAAGACGAGGAGCCAGAGGGTCCTTTTGGACCCCCATAGCCTTCTCCTCCAAAGAAGCATGCCGCACCACCATGAGAGGCCAAGGAGGAAGAATCCTATGGCCACCATGACCCTGAAGCTGAAGAAAACCATGGGGACAGGAGGTCTGTCCTTTCTGGGGAATTCCTTGAGACCAGTGACCTTTCCTTCCAAGCTCCTCGTGATCACCAGACTCAGTCCATTGGGAATGACAATGGGATTTCTGTTTCTCTCTTCCCTCTCATCGGGAAGGGCAAAGAGGACGAATCCAGCTCCACCCGAGAGATTGGTGTCCCAGTGAGCCTCCATGGCAGCGAGCTTCGCTGGCTGATGGCGAGCGACAATGAGCCCATTGTGATCCCCGAGAAACACTTGAAGGGGAGAGAAGATGGCCGCCATCACCAAGGCTAGAGAGAGGGACCTCCGGAAGAAAGGGACATTTTCGCCCCTGAGAAGGAAAAAGGCGCTTATCCCGGCCACTGCGAAGGACGATGTCTGGTAAGATGCGAGGAGCATATGGGCCAGCCTCGATGGAAAGGAGGGGTTGAAAATTGCCTGCCAGAAGTCGACAACCAAAAATTTTCCATCCTGGAAATGGAATCCAGCGGGGGTCTGCATCCACGAGTTGGCAGCCATGATCCAGAAGGCCGAAAAGGTGGCTCCCAGGGCGACAAGGCAGGTGGATGCCAGATGGACCTTTCTGGAGACCCTGTTCCAACCAAATAGCATTATGCCGAGAAAACCCGCCTCCAGGAAAAAGGCGGTCATTGCCTCGTAGGCCATGAGGGGAGCGAACACATTGGCCACGGATTGGGAGAACCTAGAGAAGTTGGTCCCGAATTGGAACTCGAGGACTATGCCGGATACCACCCCCACAGCGAAATGGATGGCGAAGATCTTGGCCCAGAACCTGTACATGCGAAAGTAGATCTCCTCTTTTCTCCAAAGCCAAAGGATCTCCACGACAACGAGGTAGACCGCGAGGCCCATGGTCAAGGTTGGGAAGGTTATGTGGAAGAGAGTTGTCAATGCGAACTGCCATCTGGACAACAATACCGGGTCCATTTCCTCCCCCTGGGTTCTATCTCGAGGCCCCTGGGACGCTACCCTTCTCGGCCATTGTACCGCTTGCAGGCCTGTGTGCGCTTTCCCCTGGCCGGCCAGTTTTCACCTTGGCAGGAGAAATCCCCAAGCCTGGCTCCAAGATGGGCGCCATGGACTTGAGGAGCTGGACTGCCAAGGCGCTCGTGAAACTGTAGTTCGCAGCTTGAGCTCCTGGGACAAAGGCTGTGACCGCTCCATAGTAATTGTCCCCGAGGAAAAAGACAAAGGTGGCTGTGCGGTTCATCACCTTTCGGGAGATGAGCTTCCCTCCGGATGAGAAAACCTCGTATCTGTGATCCCCGGTCCCTGTTTTCCCTCCAACTGGGATTGGGGAGCCGTCTTGTCCCTTGAAAGTCCCTTTTATCCTCCTCGCGGTTCCGTTTTCCACAACATCCACGAGGGCCTCCTTCACCACACGGGCGACCTCTGGAGCCAGGAGCCTCTCGGGCTTCCCCTCACCCCTCGTCAGGACGGTCTCGAACGGCGTACCCTTGGCGAAGTGGAGCCATTCCAACCTCTGGGATGGTAGCCTGAGCCCATCGTTCAGGATTATTCCCACCAGCTCAGCCAGAGCTGACGGCTGGTCTGCAGAGGCACCTATTGCTGTGGCGTACGAGGGAACCAGCGATTCGAAGGGATATCCCAATCTCTTCCATGCGGCGTGAATCCTCTGGAAAGCCTCCACCTCCATCATGATGGCCACTCTGCGCTCCTGGGCCCTTCTTCTGCCCGGTCTGAGGAGCCACCTGTACGCCTCTTGCCTCGCTTGGGTACTGGCTTCCATTATCTCCTTTCTCTCCGCACCTGGCCTGGACTGGAGGTACCTCACCAACCACAGCTCCAGGGGATGCACATGGGCCAAGAAAGCCTGATCCGAGAGGTTGAAACGCTTTGGATCGTACAATCTGAACAGGTCCCTCACCATGGAATCCGATATGGAGACGTGGTATAGCCTCTCCCTCAGGAAGTTGCCCAGCTCCTCCAGGGTGGCATCTGGTCTGACGAATCTGTAGATGGCAGCCAACCTCTTGGGTGTCTGGGAAGCTCCATGGAGCAAGACCTCCAGGGCCTCATCTGGAGATTTCCCCTTGTACTTTCTCAGGAACTTGGAGAGATATTCCCTTCCCTCTTTGTCCGCAAACTTCTCGAGGTAAGCTCGCCAGTGGGGATCTCCCAGGTGAGAAGCCGCTGTGGCTGTGAGGCCTGTGGCCCTGTAAGTATGGTATTTGACTATATCCCTCATGAGTCTTACGAAGACCAAATTGACAGATCTCCTGAACCCTTCTCTCACGCTCAGAACCTGGCCCTCGTCTTCTGGATCGAAGTTCTGGAAGGTGTGGAGCCCCCCTCCTGTGAAAAAGGCCTCGCCAGAACTCGCTGAATAGCGTCTTTCCATGGCTGCATCGAGCATTGCTTTCAGGCTTTTGTCCTGTGCCCCCAAAAGATATTCCACGGCCCACTGAGTCAGAGGATCCGCCTTCTTGTCCAGCTCCTTGAGAAGCATGTATCCCGGCATTTTCGAATACCGCTCATGCAAGGAGGCTATGATCTCCAAGTAGTGTACCAGGGTCCTGAGCTTTGCCGTGGAACCCAGGTCCAGTTTTATTCCCTCGTTTATGTTGAAGGGACCCTCGAAGTTGTCCGTCTGGACCCTGAGCAAGTTCCCCTTGGGGGTCCTCTCATATAGGGTGACGCTGTAGAATACTTTGGACGGATCTCCTTTCTCGAGCAGTCTGTAGCCAGCGAGGCCAGCTGCCTGCACACTCTTCGTATCCTTGAGCTTGGCCAGGGCCTCTGTCACCTTGTCCTGGAGGGGCCTGTTGAAGGTGCTCATCACCGTCAGATCCAACCTGTCAAGCTCATAAAGGCTCCTGATCCCGAGATCATTGAGCAGAACCCTCCGCACCGAATTGGCCGCCTTCCTAGTGAGGAAATCCACTGGCTCCAATTGCGCAATCCTTTCCCTGAGCTTGGGCCTCACCTCCATGGCAGCCTTGCACATTTCTTCAGGAACTATCTTCGCCTCCGAGAGGAGTTTGAGATACCTGTCCGCTAGTTCGTGAAGGGCCTCTCTCTCGGATATCAAGTAATGAGAAGGTCTCCTGTGGGCGAGAAGGAGACTCAGCACCTTTCTGAACTCCAGGGCTGCATCCCTCATCTCCCTGGCCCCAGCGGTCCTTCCCAAGGACTTCAGGACCTCGTTCGTCCTGTGAAAATCGGCATCGAACCAAGCCCAGAGCCCATCCCCGAGGCCTATCACCTCCCCGTATCCGGGAATGGCTGCCAGGGGAATGGAGTTGAGGTAGTCCAGAACGATCCTCTTTCTAGCCTCCCATGTTTCCTCTCCGGACATGTAAGAACGCAAGGAAGCAGAGACCATCTGCCTTATCTTCTCCAGTGGATTGTCCGTCCTGCCCTCCGGAGAATGGCGAAATTTCTCCAGCTGGGTTGCCAAGGTGCTTCCCCCAGGACTCTTGCCTCCCCCCCTCAGGACATTACCAAAGGTATCGAGGACAGCCTTCGCGAACCTATCCCATTCCACAGCGGGGTTCTTCTTGGGATACCCTTCCTCGAAGAGTTCCCTGTTCTCTATGAAAAGGAGCGTTTTCACGATTATCTCCGGGATCTCATCGAAGCTCCTGTAGACCCTCTGGGGATAGAGCGCGGACCAGATCTCTTTTCCATCCCTGTCGTATATGGTGAGTCCGGCCTGGGTTTTCTCCCTGTAGATGGGAAATACCCCGTGATCCACTGCTTCCATGAACCTTGGGGAGACCCTGCATTGGGCCTTGACCACGTATCCCCTCGCCTTCAGGCTCTCAATCCACTGGGGAAGCATGGAGTAACCCAATCTCAGGTCATAGGGGCCGGGGCCAGGGAACCTTATGGAGTCGCTAGGTCCCTCTGCCATCCAATAGGTCATCTCCCTTGCCAGACGGGAGAAGGTCCTGGCTTGGATCTCCGAGGTCTTGAGCTCGTAAGACAAAAACCTGTAAACCCCGTATCCTAGCACCGCAATGATCAAACCCAGGACGGCTCTCAAGAGGAGATATCTCGAAATCCTCCGAATCTTGCCCTTTGTCCTCATACTCTCCAGAAGGGAAATCTGCGACCTGGAAGGCCCTGATGGTCCTCGATGGCCAATCGCCTTTTGCCCTCAAGCCCAAAGAGTTCCTTTACACCTCCCCTTTTCCGGCCAAAGAAGAGACCAGAGCTGGAACCAAAACTCAGGGCCTTCTCTCCTTTGAACCGGATGGGGCCGATGCGTCATCCTATTGGCCCCCGTTATCCAAAGGATCTTGAATCATGGGGGTCAGGGAAAAACCGAACTGCCCCCTCTCCCGAGGCCGAACCCACTTTCGGACTTGGCCTCGGAGCCAATGATGATTCTCTTTCTCTCTGGTGTGAACACTCAGTTCGCTCGAGCCCAAGAATTTTCACCCTTCCCTCGAGCTCCTATCCGGGAACCGAAAAGCGAGCATAAGGCCTTTTTTGGGCTCAGAGCTTTTTTCTTTTCTTACGGCTTCTCCAGGGTAGCCAATATGTAGCGGCCGCATGCGGCGTAGGCCTCCGCTGCAGCGCATTCTATCTCCATCAAGCGCTCTTGGTCTTCTTGGGACAACTCGGACGGCCTCATTATGGTCCCAAGGGGATCCTCCTCCAGGCCCGAGCAAACCCCTATCCCTCTCATGGCCAATACCTCGAGCCCCACCTCCCGGCACACCCCGATTATGTCTTCTGGCGTCTGCCAGGTGTACCAGACTGGTTCGCCCCACAGGTATCCTTCCCTCTTCTCCAGGGCGATCTTGGCTGCCTCCCACCTCCAGCTCCAGACCGTCTGGAGGAGATTGTAATACTGAGACCTGAAGGAGGCGAATATCACCCCGCCAGGCCTGACTACCCTGGCCATATGCGCCATCAAGGGCTTCCAGTGGGGAAAGAAAAAGCTCACCTCTATGAAAAGTATGGCATCGAAGGAGGCCTCTTCTTGTTTGCTCGTGAAATGCAGGATGTCGTCTTGGACCAATCTCACGTTGGCAAGTCCCCGGCATCTCTCCTTGGCCCTCTCCAGGGCCTCCCCCACAAGCTCTACCCCTACGACCTCCCCCCCGCATCCCGATGCCCAATGGGCAAGGGGCACTGTGAAACGACCTTGACCACAACCCAAGTCGAGGATCTTTATCCCTCTTCCAGGAAAGCGCCTGTCGAGTTCTGGGACGATCCAATGGAGGTATTGTCTGGCGTAATACGCTTCCCCTGGGCTTGTGACCATGTCATATTTCCTCATGGTCTCCCGTATTGCCCTATTGTGGGCGTCTGTGTCCCCGGGAAATCCCTCCCTCATGACCCCTGCCTCACTTTGAGCCCAGAGAGACCCCTTCTTCTCGGATACGTCGTCTTTTTTCCCGTAGGCCAAGTTCCACGCCATCGGGGGCCGTATTCAGGTTGAATACAGCGACCCTCTCGTTTTCGAGTAGGCATCTATAGTGGTCTCTCAGGTATTTGGAAAAAGCTGGGTATATGCCGAACCACCAATACGAGGACCAAACGACCGCCAAGAAGCTAGCTCCCTCACCGATCATCTCCTCGAGTGCAGCTATTGCGGTCTTGTCGTCCCCGGGTGGCCCCCAGTACTTCCCTTTTCGCTCCAACAAATATCTCCTCAAACGGCCTGGCAAGACCTCCCCAGTTCCCCAAAAATCATCGTCCACCAGTATGTAACTGGCCCCAGGGGGAATGACCTGCTCCAAATCCCTCAGGGCCCGCTCCACCCTCCTCCACCAAGCTTTCCGCTTCAGGGAAGTGACATTGACCCTTATCCCCATGGCCCTCGCATGTCTGGCCAGGGCACTGAGAGACCCATCCCACATCTTGAGGAACAGAGAGAGTCTCTCCTGATAAGGCCTCTGGAGGGTATACTTCTCTGTGTGGATCCTATAAAGCCCCTGTGGCTGCGGTGTGGCCTTGATGAGTCCGTAGAGAGGCGCCAGGGTTGCAAGGTAAAGATCCCCTCCTCCCAGCCGGAAGATATCTTCGGGTATGGGCATAGCTATTTCCAGGAACTCTCTTTTCCAGGCATTGCCGCTCGTTGGGGGAAAGTGGTGAGGGCCTTCCCTCAGCAGGTCCTCCTTGAGATCTCCCTCCGCAACCCAGTCGGGAGGTACCCTCTTTCGCATTACCCTGCTTTCTGAGTCCATGGTCCACATCTGCCACCTGACATTGCAGACAGCCTCATTGCTGGCAAGCTCCACAACCTGCTCCACGGCATCTGGCAAGAGTGCATCATCGGAATCTAGGAATATGACGATATGCCCCTTGCTTAACCTGAATCCGAGATTCAAAGCTGAGGCATGCCCGCGATTTTCCTTGAACACCGCCCGGATGGCATCACCATAGCTCCTGAGGATCTGGGGAGACTCATCCGTTGAGCCGTCATCCACCACTATGACCTCTATCTCTGGGTAAGTCTGTTGAAGACAACTGTCTATGGCCTCTCTCAGGTAACGGGCGTAGTTGTAGCTGCTTATCACTATGCTCACTAGGGGCTCGCTTTCCATCATGGTCCCTATGTACCCCAAAGGGCCTCTCCCAATCAAGACCCTTTTGGTGGGTGCAAGTGGAACACCTTCACCCTTTCTGTGGTCACGATCTTGGAGGAATTCCTTTCCAGGAAGCTCGCTAACCCCTTGTAATAATCCAGCCACCAGAATGTAGACCAACTGAAGACAACGTACCTGGCCCCTTGAACCATCATCCTCTCGAGCTCCCGGACGGCCACCTGGTCATTTTCGGGTAGGCCCCAAAACTTTCCCTCTCTTTCCAGAAAGGGAAGCACCTTCCTTCCAGCCCACTGGGGTCCAGCACACCAGTGATCCTCATCCACCAGGACCATGGTGCTCCCCTGGGGGACCTCCTTCTCGAGATCCTCCAGGGCCTGGGCCAACATGTGAAACCACGAGTTCCCTCTGGCCTTCTCGAGATCGCATGGGATCTCGAGTCTTCTGGACCAATTCTCCAGTTCCTGGAAGTAAAAATCGAATTCCTCGACCCCTATTCGCACTCTCTCTTCCAATGGCCTATTGGCGAACCAGTTGCGGGAATGCCATCTATAGATTCCCAGAGGCTCGTCGAGTTCCCTCACCTCTCCCACAAGGGGCAGGATCGTCCATAGAAAACCATCTATTCCGTATCTCTTCTCGGGCTTGGGAAGGGGAAAAACCATCTCCAAGGCCCACCTTGCCCATGCATGACCGGCCTTCTGAGCTATCTTCCCTGTGTGAATTCCAACTTCATCCACTACCTTGAGGGGCCAGTCCACCTCGACCACACTTGTTTCTCGGAAGGCCTGGACAAAGGTCTGGACAGCATTGGGAAAGAGGGCATCATCAGCATCGAGAAAACATATTATCTCCCCCTCGATCAGGGGAAATGCGGCATTCACGGCCGAGACCATCCCCCCATTTTCCTTGAAAAGGACTTTTGCACTCCCCTCGAAGGAGTGGATGATCTCCCTGGAGTTGTCCGTTGACCCATCGTCCACAACGATGAGCTCCACTTTCTCGTATGTCTGATTCGAGACACTCCTCAAGCACTCCCCGAGAAAAGGGGCGTAATTGTAGTTGGTCACCACAATGCTCACGAGGGGATCTCTCACAGCACGCTTTCCGCCTTCTTCGTGGCATCCATTTGGATCTCGTAAAGCTTGGCGTAGATCCCTCCCCTTTCCAAAAGCTCTTGATGGGTGCCCATCTCCACCATCCTTCCCTCGGACAGAACCAGGATCCTGTCAGCCTTTCCCACAGTGGAGAGCCTGTGGGCTATGATGAAGGTCGTCCTCCCTTCCATTAGTCTCTCCAGGGCCTCCAGGAGATTCGTTTCTGCCACGGAATCCAAGCTCGAGGTGGGCTCATCCAGGATGAGGATGGGGGCATCCTTGAGAAGAGCCCTGGCGATCGCTATCCTCTGCCTCTCCCCTCCCGAAAGGTTTGCTCCCTTCTCTCCAAGCACGGTCTCGTATCCTTTGGGAAGCCTTTGGATGAATTCGTGGGCCCCGGCCTTCTTCGCCGCCTCGATTATCTCCGAGAGATTGGCCCCCGGCTTCCCGTAGGATATGTTTTCCGCTATGGTCAAAGGCATGAGAAAAGGATCTTGCAAGACTATGGCAACTTGTGACCTGAGGCTATCGAGGGAGATCTCCCTCACATCCTTCCCATCTATGAGGACCTTCCCTTCCCATGGATCGAGAAGCCTGGGGATAAGGCTCACCAGGGTGCTCTTGCCGGAGCCAGTGGGCCCCACTATGGCGATGGTCTCACCAGGCATGACGGCAAAAGAGATATCCCTCAGCACCGGCCTCTGGAGCTCGTATCCCACTGTGACTTTCTCGAACTTCACCTCTCTCCCCTTGGGGGAGCTCGGAGGCATGGGTCTTGCGCCGGGCATCTCCCGGATCTCCTCGTTTTCCGCCATCACTTCCAGGACCCTTCTAGCCCCTCCTTTTGCGGAAGCGAGGCCTGAAGCCAGGTAAGCCAGAGTGGTCATTGGTCCATAGAGGGAACCGAGGTAAGTGAGAAAGACGAGGAGCCCCCCCACTGTGAGGGTCTCTTTCACTGCATGTATTCCACCTATGCCCATGATCAAGGCTGTGCCCACAGCTATAACCCCTCCCACCGCCACCTTGAATTCCAGTTGGGAGGCCACTGCCCTCAGGTAAGCTTCCAAGGTCTTCATGGACATGAGCCTGAATTTGCTGAGTTCCCTCATCTCTCCACCGAATGCTTGCACAACTGGAAGGGCAGTGAGGGTCCTCTCCGCCATGGCCATCATTTGCCCCTCCATGTTCTGCTGCTCATAGGTCCTCTCAGCCATGGGACGGGCGAATACCTTTATGAGAAGGCCGAGGGGAGGAGCCACCATCATGGCGAGGATCGAAAGGGATCTGTCCATGTTCCACATCACTGTGAAGAGAGCCAAAAGGGTGCAAATGGCCTGGATGGACGGGATTGCCACGTCTATCACCAGCTGCCTCACGCATCCTGTGTCGTGGGTCACTCTCCTCAAGAGATCTCCCGTCATCTGCCTCCCGTGAAAGCGCAGGGACAGCCTCTGGAGACGATCGAAGAGATCCCCTCCCAGATCCATTGACATCCTCGTCCCGACCCCTGTCTCCAGATACGTCTTCGCGGTGTGGGCAGCCTGGTTGGCCAGGTAGATGAGAACGGTGGCCGCTGCCAACCACCCTATGAGACCGATGGTCCCATGGGTCCCAGGCAAGACCTTTATCCAGCTCAGGCCATCGGGCAAGGGCTCTTCCGAAAACACGTAATCCACCAGGATCTTTACAGGCCAAGGCCCCAGAGTCTCGAGCCCCACGTTGCAGAGCATTAGCGCCCCTATGAGTGCAAGGGTCTTCCAGTAAGGGAGGGCATACTTGAGGAGCTTGATCCACCAGCCTCTCACGCAACCCCCTCCTTTGACAGAAGCCAGAACTGATGAAGGTGGAGTCTCGCATATGTTCCCTGGGCTCTCAGAAGTTCCTCGTGAGTCCCCCACTCCACTATCCTTCCTCCTTCCACAACCACTATCTTGCTGGCCTTTCTGGCAGTGGAGAGCCTGTGGGCTATTATTATGGTAGTCCTGCCGTGCACCAGGGCCTCCACAGCCTTCATTATCTCCGCCTCTGTCTTGGCATCGACATCGGAGGTGGGTTCGTCCAGGATCAGGATCGGTGCGTCCTTCAGGATGGCCCTAGCTATTGCTATGCGCTTCCTCTCGCCCCCAGAGAGGGTGGCGCCCTTTTCCCCCAAGACTGTATCGTATCCCCTGGGAAGCCTCACTATGAAATCGTGGGCACGAGCCAGCCGGGCTGCCTCCTCTATTTCCCTTTGAGTGGCATTGGGTCTACCGTAAGCTATGTTCTCCGCTATGCTCACTGGCATGAGAAAGGGATCTTGCATTACCAGGGCGACCTGTGCCCTGACACTCGAGAGGCTGTGATACCTCACATCGTGACCGTCCATGGTCACTTTTCCTTCCCAAGGATCGAAAAACCTGGGAATGAGGGAGACCAGGGTGCTTTTCCCAGCTCCGCTGGGCCCGACTATTGCCACCATTTCTCCAGGTCTCGCTTCAAGCCAGATGTCCTCGAGGACTGGCCTTCCCTCCTCGTATCCGAACGTCACTCCTTCCAGCCTCACCACTCTTCCTTTGGGAGACTTGGCAGGGGGAAGAGGTCTCGCCCCCGGAGTCTCCTTCACCTCTTCTGGAGCCCCCAGGACCTCCATCACCCTTTCCACACTGGCCTTCACTGATCTCAAGTTCCCGTAAGTCCTCAAAAGCTCCTGGGTGGCGTCATGCCAGGAGCGGAGGTAACTGAGGAACACTATGAGATCTCCCACTGACATGGCATCCGCCAGGACCCTTTTCCCCCCGAAAAAAAGCACCAGGGCGCTGCCCATGGTGAGGGCCAGACCATTTACCATCCCGTACACGTTGCTGAATAGACTCCCCCTCTGAGTAGCCAAGGTGGCATCCTGTGCCAGGCGATGGAAGGCCCTCCGGTTGAGCATCCTCGTGCCGAATGCTTGCACCAATGGGATTGCTGTCAAGGTCTGGTGCACGAATGTGAGAAGGCGACTCTCCGCTTCCCTCGTCACAGCAGTTGTCCTCTGGAGCTTCTCTCCGAAGAACATGGCGGAGGCCGCAAGTGCTGGTATGGCGATGAGAGTGATCGTAGTGAGGCCGGGATCCAGACGCCAGGCCACAAGTCCCATGCTCAGTATGGTCAGGATCTGATGAGCTGGACCCACAAGGAGCCCATGGGCCAGGCCGTAGAGACAGTAAGTGTCGCCAGTGAGCCTGCTCAGGGAATCACCTATGCCTCTTCTCGCATGGTATGCGAAGGAAAACCTCTGAAGCCTGTGGAAGACCTCGCATGCGAGATCGAAGACCATTCGCTGGCCTGCAGAGGTCCAAGTGAAGGATAGAATCACATCCATGGCACTGTTAAAGACGAAGAGTCCCAAGCTCGCACATGCCGCAACTACGATGAGGACTATTGGGGTTATGCCGACGGATATGATATCCAGGGCTTCTCTCAGAAACTCGGGAACGCTCTCATTTCCCAGTGCGTGATCCACGAGGAGCTTCAAGGGCCATGGCTGAAGAGCACTGGATGCCGCACTGATGGCGGTGAAAACGAGGATGACAGCAAGCCTCGGCCACTGCCTGAAGATATGGCTTAAAAGGGGCTTGTAACGAGAGATCATGGAAGGACGGGCCCTGGGAAACATATCATCTAGTCCACCGGTATTTCTCAATCACATTTCCATCCGAGGGCCGGGTCCCTCAGGGCCTCCACCAAATCTCCCATGGCATGGCCGCAATCCGAGATCCCTAGCCATGCAACGCCTCCTGTTGCGAACATGAGCAGGAGCCCAGCAACCCATGCTCCGTCGAGGAGGGCCAAGGCACTCAGGATGAGCCCTGCTGACATTGTCCCCATGGCCCACCCCGAGAATTTTGGCCAGAGCCGGACCAGAATTTGCTGTTTCCCCCCTCCATGTTCCTCGATTGCGAGGAGGACCCTGGCCCTTCCCACCAAGCCGCCCCTCACCTCGAGATCCCACCTGTCGTAATCTCCCCCCCTCGCCACACTCGCTCCCCCTGAGATGAGCAAGGACTCGAGGGAACTGAGCCTCTTTTCCGCTGACTGCCATCTCTCGCTCCAGATGGCCTCTTTGCGAACCGTGGGGATTTTCCATCTGCCCTTGCCCCTTCTTCTCCAGGGGGTGAGCCCCCCATCTATCCTTCCCAAGAGCCTCGCAACCGGCTGGGCCAAAAAGAGGAAGAAGGTAATGATACGGGAGATGACCAGATCCTTCCTCTTGCCTTCCACACGGGATGAGAATCTCGCCCCCATTGCCCCCAGAAGTGCCTGCCAGATACTGGCCCCAAAGCCACAAATGAAGACCACCCAAGCCCAAGCAAGGGGTCTCCAGAGAAGGCCCATCAACCCCAAGGCCGCAATCACAGCGAGGACCATGTACCACTCGGGCATCATGGGAAGGGATAGCCAGAGATTGGATGGAGGTCCGTAAAGGGACTGGAAAGGAGCGCTGCCCCACGTGCCATGGTAGATGCTCCATCTGCCCAACGGTAGGGGCCTCAGAAGACCAGGACCATAGAGTTTTCCTTTCCAGGAAACATGGCCTAGGACATTGTATTTCCCCGGCCATTTTCTCTCGAGGAGGGCCTCGGCCCTGCCATAATTTCTCTGCTGCCTGAGGTAGGCCTTGAGGGAGCTTCTCCTGTGGTGCCAGACCACAGCTCCGGGGGCGTAGCCTACGGTCCAGCCCTTTTCCTGAAGCCTCCAACAAAGGTCCACGTCGTCTCCCGCTATTCGGAACCTCGGATCAAAGCCTCCTATGGCCTCGAGGGCTTCCCTCCTGAAGACCATATTGCACCCCGGAATGTGTTCGGCCACCTTGTCCGACACGAGAACGTGCACAGGTCCCCCGGGGGAGTTGGAAACGCACTCCGCAACAAGGCCGTCCCCCGGAGGAGGAATATTGGGTCCTCCCACCCCAGCCCAATTGTTCTGGAGGAGGGAGAAGACGGAGTATTGGAGCCAGTGGGGATCGGGATAAGCATCGTCGTCTATGTAGGCCACTATCTCACCCTGAGCTGACTCCCATCCTATGTTCCTCGCCCTGCTCAGCCCACCATTGGGCACAGTTATGACCCTGGCCCCCTTCTGGGCAGCGATTTGAGGGGTGGCATCCGTTGAGCCATCATCCACGACCAAGAGCTCCAAGTCTGGGTAATCCACCTTGTTTATCGCATCCAGGGTCTCCCCTATTGTCCTGGAGCCATTGTAACTGCACACAACAGCCGTGACCTTGGGCCACTTCATGTCCTTGGGAAATGGAACCTCCTCGAAGGCCTTGGCCACTGAGGCCAGAGCAGGCTTGGGCTTCCTGTCCCTGGTTGTTAGCCCGAAATCCCAGTCCTCTATGTCGTAGCCGCCTCTGAACCATTCATCCGTCCAGGAAAAAACGAACACTCCGGCACAGCCCGAAGCAAATGCACTCCTTATCTGCCAATCCAAGCTGCGGGCCTGGGCCTCTAGACCGTTTCTCCTGCTATCCAGACCCAGCTCCGCCATGACAAGCGGCTTGTGGCCGCACAGATTATGGAGCCTAGCCAGATAGGCCTCCATTCTCTCCTTGCTCTCCAGGTAAACGTTGAAGCACACAAGATCGAAGAAGTCCACTTCCAGATATTCCGTCGATGGATAATTCACGTAAGTGATGAGGGCCTGTGGGGCCTCCTCCTTGGCTTCCTCATAGAGGACCCTGAGAAACGTTTCTATGGCCCTCTTTCCGTGCCATCTAACGATGGGAGCAGGAATCTCGTTCCCCACAGCATAACAGAGCAGTGCAGGGTGGTCTCCGCAATACCGAATACCTTCTCTCACTTTTGCCCTTATTCGGCGGGACCTCTTGCGGTCTTCCAGGAAGGCCATGTGTTCCTCCCACGGAACTCCCACCATGACCTTGAGGCCTTTCCCTTGAGCCAGGTCCAAAAACCACCGAGGGGGAAGAGTGTAGGTTCTCAGGGCATTTATCCCCCATCGGGACATGAGCTCCAGATCCGCCTCCACCTTTCTTGGATCGTGAAACTCCTGGCCTTTGGCATCTGGCCTGAAGGTGCCGTAGGTCACCCCCTTTACCCAGAACTTCTCCTCCCCGCAGAAGAGGAATTTCCCCTTTGCCACGACCCTTCGAGACTCAGCCCCCTTCGGAAGCACCGGGGAATGCCCTTGATCTTCGATGGCGAAGATGCAGTCTTCCCGCACCTCCATCTGGCATAGAGCCCTTTTCTCCATGGGAGATCTTTCTCCTAAGCCATCATTTCCCTGAAAGCTCTGCCCTCTTTTTGTGCCAAGAGAAGGCAGTCCTTATTATTTCCCTGAGCTCGAGAAATCTTGGCTCCCATCCCAGGACCCGTTTGGCCAGTGAGGGATCTGCCACAAGGACGCTGGGATCTCCAGGCCTTCTGCCCTCCTCCTTTACCGGCACCGGGCAGCTGGCAACTTCCTCGACAGCCCTTATCACCTCTCTCACTGAATGTCCCCTTCCGGTGCCAAGGTTCAGTCCCATGCTCTTTCCGCCCCTTTCCAGGTGGTGGAGCGCGAGGACGTGGGCCTCTGCCAGGTCGGTGACGTGGATATAGTCTCTTATGGCGGTCCCATCAGGGGTCGGATAATCGGTTCCGAAAATGGAGAGATGAGGTGAAAGGCCCAATGCCGCCCTTATGGCGAGGGGGATGAGATGGGTTTCTGGGTCGTGATCCTCCCCCAGCTCCCCTTCGGGGTCTGCCCCTGCTGCGTTGAAGTACCTGAGGGCAATCCATCTTATCCCATATGCCCTCCCATACCACTCCAGGGCCCTTTCCAGGTATAGCTTCGATTCTCCATAGGGGTTGACTGGCCTCTGGGGGAGATCCTCCGTCATGGGAATCTTCTCGGGGATCCCGTACGTGGCACAGGTAGATGAGAGGACAATGTCTTTCACCCCGACCTCGATCATCGCATCCAGCACGTTGAGGCCTGCTATCACATTGAGCCTCATGTATCTTCTGGGGTCCGACACGCTCTCCCCGACGTAGGCGTATGCGGCGAAGTGGAGGACGGCCCGGACCTGGTATCTCCTCATGACTTCCACGAGGAGATGGTAATCTTCCAAGTCGCCCCTCACCAGCGGGCCCCACTTGACCGCCCAGGAGTGTCCCCTTTCCAAATTGTCCAGGGTTACTGGGATGAGGCCGCATTCCCGCAGTCTCTTGCAGGTGTGACTGCCTATGTACCCAGCCCCACCTGTCACCAGCACTGAAGGTCCCATGGATTTGACTGGCTCCAGGATAAGCCGGCTCAGCCCTGAGCTAAGGCGATGGCGCCGGGGCGAGGTTGCAGCTGTCTTTTACCTTTGCTGAGGAGTGCGTCGAAATATTCGATGGTCCTCATCAGGCCCTCTTCGATCCCCACCTTGGGTTCCCACCCTAGCTTTTCCCTCGCCAAGGTGATGTCGGGCCTCCTCAAGGAGGGGTCATCGCTGGGCAGGGGCTTGAACACTATTTCCGAATCGGAGCCAGTGAGCTCCTTTATCTTCTCGGCCAACTCCAAGATGGTCATCTCGCAAGGGTTGCCCAAATTCACCGGGCCACAGAAGTCATCGCCTGTGTCCATGAGCCTCACAAAGGCCTCTATCATGTCCGATACATAACAGAAGGAGCGCGTTTGTCTCCCATCGCCATAGATTGTTATGGGAGCGCCGGAGAGAGCTTGGACTATGAAGTTGGAGACCACCCGACCATCATCTATCTGCATCCTCGGGCCATAGGTGTTGAAGATGCGTGCTACCTTGATCCTCACTCCGTAGCGGCGATGATAGTCGAAGAACAGGGTCTCCGCACACCTTTTGCCCTCGTCGTAGCAGGATCGCACGCCTGTGGGATTCACATGGCCCCAATAATCCTCTCTCTGTGGATGGACCTTCGGGTCTCCGTAGACCTCGCTTGTGGAGGCCTGGAATATCTTGGCCCCTGTCCTTTTGGCCAGACCCAGGAGATTTATGGCCCCGTAGACATTGGTCTTGATCGTGTGAATAGGGTCCTCCTGGTAATGAACTGGGGAGGCAGGACAGGCCAAGTTATAGATCTCGTCCACCTTCACATGAAGGGGCCAGATGATGTCGTGCTGCATTATCTTGAGGTTCCCATTGAGGGCATGTTGAGCGAGATTGGCCCTGCTGCCCGTGTGAAAATTGTCCACACAGAGCACGTAGTGACCCTCGGCCAAAAGCCTGTCACACAGATGCGACCCCAAGAAGCCTGCCCCCCCCGTAACCAAGATCCTTTTGCGTTTCTGCCCTTCCATTTCTGCTCAGCACCTCTTCCTTTCCCTGAAGGGAAGATTGCTCAATGGTGGTTCCAAATCCGCCTCAGAGCCTCCACCTGCCCTCGCCTTTCGAGCCTCAAGGTGAAGGCCCGTGAGCCTCCTGAGAAAAGCTTTCTCCCCCACCAAGAGGCGATGAGGGAGAATACCACCATTGCGCTCCAGTGTGCAAGTTGGATGCCAACTTGGCAATCCCCTGAAAAAGGGCCTCTTTGCCCCCTGGATAACGGATCGGAGGGGTCGCAAAAGCTCCGAAAAAAATATCCCGCCTCCGCCTCCCCTCCCGGCCCGCCAATGGAGACAAAGGGGATGAAAGGAAATGAAAGGATCGGAACTCTAAGTTCTCAGTATCCTAAGATAGGAACTCTCTGTTCCCATCGAACGGGCTCCCCGTTTGGGGGACTTCCACGAGCCCCTATGCTCGGGGAAGAATTTCCTTTATTTTTACAGCCGGAGCGCACTGCCCATGAGGGCGCCTTACCCGGAATCTCAAGATTGGAGGGCAAAGATGGAGGCATGGGAAGGGATCTTCTCCCAGCAGGACTTGAGGCAGCTCGCAGAGCATGGGTTGGACCCCGAGGATGTGAGGGCCCAGCTTCTCCTTCTCGAGAATCCCCCAAGAGGTCCTGAGCTTTTGAGGCCATGCACTGTGGGAGACGGAATACGCCGCATAGGAGAGGAAGAGGCAAGGAGTCTTCTCTCCGAACACGAGGCCTTTTGCAAAGAGGGAGGGTTTGTGAAGTTCGTCCCTGCATCGGGTTCCGCGACCAGAATGTTCGCATCTCTCATGGCCTACGGGGAAAGGGAGGCGGTTTCCTTGGACACCCTGAAGGAGGAAGCCCGGGCTGGGGATCCCAAGGCAGAGGAGGTTCTTCGCTTTGTCGAGGAGTTGGAAAGCTTTCCCTTTTTCCGGGACTTGATTGGCTCCCTTTCGAGGGATGGATTGGATCTTCAGGACATTATAGCCCATGGGAGGATCGGGGAGTTGGTGAGGAGGCTTCTAGGGCCAGACCACATGGGCTTGGGTCTTTTGCCCAAGGGGCTCATCGGTTTTCACAGGTACGGAAGGGAGGTGAGAACCCCAGTGGAAGAGCATCTTGTGGAGGCGTGCCACTACGTTCGCGACTCCCAGAACATCTGCAGGGTCCATTTCACTGTCTCGCCAGGCCATCTAGAGGGTTTCAGGGAGGAGATTCACAGGGCAACTAGAAGACAGGAGGGGAGGTTGGGGGTTAGATTCGAGGTGGAGGTTTCCCTTCAGGATCCGTCAACGGACACCATAGCTGTGGATCTCGCCAATAGGCCTTTCAGGAGGAAAGATGGGAAGTTGCTTCTCAGGCCTGGAGGACATGGGGCTCTGCTACGCAATCTCCAGATGGTGAAGGCTCCCGCTGCTTACATCAAGAATATAGACAACGTGCCCAGAGAGGATCTGATGGATGTGGTGGGCTATTGGAACAAGGTTTTGGGGGGACTCATGGTCTCATTGCGCAGGGAGATATTCTCACTTCTGGAGCAACTGAGCCATCCTCTGCCCTCCGAAAGATCCGTACGAAAGGCCATGGATTTCGCAAGGGGGGAACTCCTTCTCGAGATTCCGCGACGGGAGGATCTGGGTACAACTCGAGAGGCAGCTAGGGAAATTTCCATGTGGCTGGATCGACCCCTTAGGGTGTGTGCGATGGTCCCGAACAAGGGAGAGCCTGGGGGAGGTCCATTCTGGGTCAAGGCTCCCCTTGGAGAATGTGGCCTGCAGATTGTTGAGAGCGCTCAGGTGGACATGTCCTCCGAAAGGCAAAGGGAGATATGGAATTCCTCCACACATTTCAACCCCGTGAACATGGTGTGTTCCTTGAAGGACCCGTCGGGGAAGAGCTATGCCTTGGCCAATTTTGCTGACCCGAAAGCAGTCATTATAACTCGAAAGACAAGCGAGGGCCGGGAACTCAGGGCCTTGGAGAGGCCAGGCTTATGGAATGGTGGCATGGCGAAATGGAATACGGTTTTCGTGGAAGTGCCAGAGGAGACATTTCACCCGGTGAAAACGGTTCTGGATCTTCTGAGACCAGGCCACAAGGGAGAAATTCTCGAAGCGCCTCTGCGAAGCCCCTGAGCTTGCAATCTGAGGCCCGAGGATCGGTCTTGGAGGAAGCTCTAGCCTTCTGAGCCTGGCCATATAGCTTCCATTGCTCAGGACGAGCGAATAATTGGGGCCATATAGATGACAAGTCTCGACGAACCCGTCCAGAAAAGAGACACTCCCACCCTCCATCTCAGCTTTCGGGTCTCGGACCGAGGGGAAATCTTCGATTGGGTGCCCGTGGGCTTTTGGGCTTGGGCCCTAAGGGGCCAAGACCTTGGAGAATGACGCGCCTTAGAGCTCCGGAATAATGAAATTCACGTGTTGACAAAATGTCTATGTTGTGGCATTAGATTGAACTTAGCTGGTCGTGTGTCGTAGATGTCGAAGGGATGTGAGGATGAGGGGAGGTGGTCGAGGCGAATGAGGTGGGTTCGCACCCTGGGGAACCTGGTGAGGGGTTCATCTTGCTTGAAGTGGACAAATTCTAGAAAGGAGGTAGGGAGGAGATGATGGCAAAAGCAGGTAGGGTGTTTCTTGCAGTTGCTATATTCGTTGGATTCGGGGTGGCCCTGATGGGCTGTGCCACAACCGATGACCTGAAGGCCGTGGAGCAGAAGGCCCAGGCTGTGAGCGATAAGGCGGATAAGGCCATGAGCGAGGCTCAGGCCGCCAAGACAGCAGCGGCCAACGCTGAATCTGCGGCCAAGAGGGCAGCCGACTCAGCAGCAAAGGCAGAGGCCGCGGCAAGCAGGGCCGAGTCCGCAGCCAAGTCAGCAGCGGATTCAGCTGCGAAGGCAGAGGCAATGGCCAAGAAAGCCGAGTCGATCTTCATGAAAAAGATGAAGAAGTAGTCCTTGTGGGGGTGTCGGCTCGAGGGCCGGCACCCTTTTTTCACCAAAAATCATTGCCAGCCAAAGCTAGACGCTCTTCGCCGACCCGAAGAGGGGGAAAAGACATCTTAGCGGAACTGCAGCTCCGTTCAGAGAGGCCTTTCACCTTGAAAAGGTATCCAGGGCAGGACAAAGTGCGATGAGGCACATTCTTCTGGCTTCCTCCAATCAGGGGGCATGCGAGACCATCCGTGAGTGCTTCAGAGGGGAGTACAAGGTCGAGGTTGCCTCGAGCAGGGAGGCCTGCTTCGACCCTGGGAGGAAAAGGAGGTACGAGTTCATCTTCGTTGACGTGGGATTCCTCAGAGAGGCTGTCCAACCAGACGGATTCAATGACTACAAGGCAGCTCTTCAACCCTTCTGGCAAGAATTCCCAAACGCGGAAATAATAGTTATGGCCCCCCAAGAGATGATCAGAGAGGCCGTGATGGCCGTGAAGGCCGGGGCCAGCAACTATGTCACCTACCCCATCAATCCCGACGAAGTGCGCTATGTGAAGGAAGCGGTCCAGAAATCCATAAGACTCCAATCCGAGCTCAACTATCTCAGGAACAAGTTCTGGCAGGCGGAATCCCTCGAGGTGGTCCAGACCAAGAGTCCCCTCATGAGAAAGGTGTTCGAGAAGATCCAGTCCGTGGCCCCCACCAAAAGCACGGTCCTACTGGTGGGTGAGACTGGAACTGGCAAGGGAGTTCTGGCCAATCTCATCCACAAACACAGCAACCGCAGGGACAAGCAGTTCATAAGCGTTCATTGTGGGGCTATCCCCGACACCTTGCTAGAGAGCGAACTCTTTGGCCATGAGAAAGGCGCATTCACTGGAGCTGTGAGGAGAAAGCTGGGGAAGTTCGAGATAGCCCATGGAGGAACTCTCTTTCTCGATGAAGTGGGCACCATTACCCCATCGGCTCAAATAAAGCTCCTTCAGGTGCTCCAGGACAAGACCTTTCAGAGGGTTGGGGGGGAAGAAAACATCGAGGTCGATGTCCGGATCATAGCCGCGACAAATACTGACCTGGTGAAAATGTGCGAGCAGGGACTTTTCAGGACGGATCTTTACTACCGCCTGAGCGTCTTTCCCATAGAGATACCTCCTCTCAGGGAGAGAAAAGAGGACATTCCCGTTCTGGTCGAGGTCTTCCTGAGGAGGCTCAACAGATTCAATGCCAAGGAGATCCACGGAGTCCACCCAGATGTGATGGAGGCCTTCTTCAGATACGATTGGCCTGGAAACATAAGGGAACTCGAAAACCTCATCGAGAGGGCATATATTCTGGAGAGCTCCTCTGTGCTCACCCCCGAGAGCTTTCCGAGCGAGCTCTTCACGAAAAAGAGCAATCCCTCCAACCTACCCATAGACACCTCTGTGCCCCTGGAAAAGGTGAGAAGGAAGGCCATAGAACAGGTGGAGAGGGCTTACCTGACCGAACTACTGCGCCAGAACAAGGGCCGCATAGCTCCCACAGCCCAAAGCGCAGGTATCGGAGTGAGACAGCTCCACAAACTCATGCGCAAGTACGGCCTCAGGAAGGAAGACTTCAAGGCCACTGCTTGAGGACGGGAATTCTCAATTCCCCAAAATCCAAAATCGGAACATGGAGTGCACATTTCTCCGATACCCAAGTCGAAAGATCGGAGGAGAACGAGAGGGGGACAAGGGCCCCGGAGGACGTTGGTTTACCGGAACATCTGGTTCCAAACTTTCTCGGACCATACCGAGACTCTCCGCAACCTTGCTCCAAGGCTCTTCTGGCACGGCCGTTGCTTTAACGGAAGACCAGAGAGAGCCATGGCACCGGAAGGCAAAACAGAGATCTGCGGCAGCGATTGGGGCCAGGAATGGGTGAAGGTCAAAGGGGTTGTTGTGCCCCATGCCTGGGACCAGGATGGTAGGATCCTTCAGATAGCCATAGCTGGCTCGGACGAGAGGGAATACCCTGTGAAGAGGGAAGGTAGAGGCAGAGAACTGGAGAGTATGCTCCACAGGCCCGTCGAGGTAGTGGGGAAGATCATCTCGGGGGAAGGAAGTTCCCGAGAGATAGTGATAGTGGAAGTGATGGGTGAATGAGGAGGATGGCCTCCGGGGAAAAGTGGGGGTTCGAGCCAGAGGGTGTCTTTTATGCTCTTCTCTTTTGCGGAGAGAGGAGTATAATGGCTTGCTCAAGTGAGCTAGGTGGAAAGGAGGTGATGGGAGGCGGGTTTTCTTGGCCGTGGGAGATGGCCACGGGTCACAATAAAAAATGAAAAGGAGGTAGGTAGATGAGCAAGAAGAGAAGTGGGCTTTTCTGGGCGGTTGCGATTGTTGTGGGATTCGGCTTCGCTTTCATGGGCTGCGCCACAACAGAGCAGCTCAAGGCAGTTGAGGACAAGGTCACGGCTGCCGGAGCAAAGGCTGACAAGGCCCTGAGCGAGGCACAGGCAGCCAAGAGCCAGGCAACTGCAGCTGTGAACCAGGCAGAGGCCGCTGCCAAGAAAGCGGCGGATGCACAAGCCAGGGCTGAGTCTGCTGCGAGCAGGGCTGAGAAGTCCGCTAGGGATGCGGAGGATGCGGCCAAGAAATGCGAGGCAATCTTCATGAAGAAGATGAAGAAGTAGGAGGCAAGGAGGACCTCAGTGCTTTTGGTCCACTCAAATTCTCTTGCGGGATGAAGGAGGTGTTCAGAGGATGAGGAAGATAATGTGTGTGCTCCTTGCGGGGCTTTTGGTGATGGGATTCGCTGGAGCTAGCCTTGCAGCGGAGAAGAAGGCTGCTGAGCCTTCGGCCAAAAAGGCCAAGCCCGCTGAGACAGTCACCATAACCGGAAAGGTCGTGGCTGTAGGCAAGGACTCCAAGGGAAATGTGAATGCGGTCGCCATAAGGACGGATCAGGGTGACTACAGAGTGGTTATGAAGGACAAGGGAAAGGACCTCCTCAAGCTCGTTGACAAGAAGGTGGAGGTCAAGGGGAAGGCGAGCGAGGTGAAAGGGAAGAAGCGGATAACTGTCTCGGAGTTCAAAGAGGTTCCATGAACCTCGGAAAGGGCCACTTGAGGTGGTAGGTCCACAAGAGGGGGAAGTCACCTTCCCCCTTATTTTCTTGAGGGGGTAGAGGGAAGCAATGGAAAAACAGGATCTTTTCACTGAGGAGGTAGAACCTCCGGGCTCTCAAGCCGAGGAGGAGAAGCCACCGTCTGTCTCGGCCACATCTCGAGAACACATCTCCCATTTCCGCTCCGAAGCCAAGACCGTTGTCATAAATCCCCCCAGATGGGCCCCAAGGTTTGTGGTGAGCAACAGGACGAGGGAGTTCAAGAGAAGATTCTTTCAGGATGTCACCCTGTCCCAATGGAACGACTGGCGGTGGCAACTGGCAAATAGGCTGGTGACTCTGGAACAAGTTGAGAGGATCCTCAAGCTCTCTGCCTTGGAGAAGGAGGCTATTGTGAGCAAGAACGGGGCGGTCCCTCTAGCCATAACACCTTATTACGCCAGCCTCCTGGACCCTGAGGATTCGGATCATCCCATAAGAAGGACCGTGATTCCCACCCTCCATGAATACGTAGCGTCTTCGGAGGAGTCGGGAGACCCACTCAATGAGGAAGGGGACACCAAGGTCCCTGGAATAGTCCACAGGTATCCGGACAGGGTACTTTTCCTGGTGACGGATTTCTGTTCCACTTACTGCCGGTACTGCACGAGATCGAGGCTCGTGGGCCAGAGGGGCAAACTCCCCTCCGCGAAGGACCAGTGGGAGAGGGCACTGACATACATCCGGGAGCACAGGTCCGTGAGGGATGTGCTCCTGTCTGGAGGCGATGCTTTGACCCTTCCAGATGAAGCCCTCCATTGGCTTCTCAATAGGCTCAGGGAGATCCCCCATGTGGAGTTCTTGAGGATCGGGACCAAGGTGCCAGTGGTTCTGCCCCAGAGGGTCACCCCTTCTCTCACAAGGGTCCTGAGGAAGTTTCACCCCCTGTGGATAAGTGTGCACTTCACTCATCCCGATGAGATAACCCCGGAGACCACCCAGGCTTGCGAGAGGCTCGCAGATGCCGGGGTACCGTTGGGAAGCCAGACGGTCCTTCTCAAGGGTATCAATGATGACATCGGGACCATGAAAAGGCTCTTCCACGGGCTCCTCCGCATCAGGGTCAGGCCTTACTACTTGTATCAATGCGATCCCATTTTGGGATCAGCCCACTTCAGGACTCCGGTCTCCAAGGGCATAGAGATAATAGAGGGGCTGAGAGGACACACCTCGGGATATGCTGTGCCCCACTTCGTAATAGATGCACCTGGAGGAGGGGGAAAGGTCCCACTGCTACCCAACTATGTCATTGGAAGAGAGGGAGACCACCTTCTCATAAGGAATTATCGGGGGGATGTGTATCGATATCCCGATCCCATTCCGAGACCGTCAGAAGTCAAGGAGGAGAATACCAACCAGGGATGAGGGTAGGTCTCACCTACGATCTCAGGGAAGACTACTTGGCCAAAGGTTATGGCGAGGAAGAGACAGCCGAGTTCGACAGCCTCGAGACCGTGGAGGCCCTGGAGGAAGCCCTCAGGGCCCTGGGCCATGATCCTGTCCCCATTGGCAACGCACACCAGCTCCTAGAGAGGCTTTCCGCCGGAGAGAGGTGGGATCTGGTTTTCAACATAGCCGAGGGGCTCTACGGCTTTGGCAGGGAAGCCCTGATACCAGCCCTCCTCGACTCTTACCAGATCCCGTATACCTTTTCCGATCCTCTCGTTCTCACTGTGACCCTTCACAAGGCAACAGCGAAGAGGATAGCCAGAGACCTGGGAGTTCCCACAGCCGATTTCCTCCTGGTGGAGGAGGAGGGAGACCTGGAGAGAATAGATCTTCCCTATCCCCTCTTCCTCAAGCCCGTGGCCGAGGGAACAGGAAAGGGAATCGGGCAGGGATCCAGGGTTGAATCCCCAGCTCAGCTGCGACCCAGAGCTCTGGAGCTCATGGGACGTTACAAACAGCCAGTGCTGGTAGAGACCTTTCTCCCCGGGAGGGAATACACAGTGGGAGTGCTTGGCACAGGTAAGGAGGCTCGGGTACTGGGAGTGATGGAAGTCGCCCTCAGGCCGGAGGCGGAGCCCCACGCTTACTCTTACAGAAACAAGGAGCACTGTGAAACCCTCGTGGACTACCGCCTCGTCGGAGGAGTGAAGGCCAGGGAAGCGGCAGATCTCGCCTTGAGGGTGTGGCGGGGTCTGGGATGCAGGGATGCAGGTCGAGTGGATCTAAGGGAAGATGGAAAGGGAAGGCTTCATTTCCTGGAGGCAAACCCTCTTGCTGGACTGAATCCTCGCCACTCCGACCTCCCCTTGCTCTGCAGCATGGTGGGAATGAGCTACCTGGAGCTCATAAGGGGGATAATGGACTCTGCCACCTCTCGTCTGGGGAAAGGGAGGGGGGAATGAAGGCCTTGGTCATAGCAGCCAGGCCCATGCCTCAGGCTGGCGCCCACGACCTGGACGATCTCCAACAGGTGGAGTTCGTCTCGAGTGTCTTGGAGGAATTGGGGTTGGAGGTGGCACGACTTCTGGTGGATCTGGACCTTGTCAGGGCCAAAAGGGAAATAGAGACACATGCACCTGACTTCGTTTTCAACCTCGTCGAAGGCCTAAATGGCAAGGGAGGCCTGATCCACCTCCTTCCCTCCCTCCTCGAGACAATGGGAGTTCCCTATACGGGTTGTCCCGGCTACTCCCTCATGATCTGTTCCCACAAACCTTTGGCCAAGTCCATCATGAGAATTGCAGGCCTTCCCACTCCTGATTGGATCACTTCGACCTCGGACTCCAGGGGCTGTCTCACCTGGGAGAGAGCAATAATAAAGTCCGTCCACGAGCATGGCTCCCTTTTTCTGGATGAGGGAGCAGTCTGCGATGCGAGAAGCGAGAGAGAGATTCTGGATGCGATTCGCCTCAGGTCCCATTCAGTGGGGGAGGAGTGCTTCGCAGAGGCTTACATCCAAGGGAGGGAGTTCAACGTATCCCTCTTGGGTGGCCCTGACGGAGTCGAAGTCTTGCCCATATCCGAGATTGTGTTTCGGGGCTACAATCCCGAGAGGCCTCAGATAGTCTGTTACAGGGCCAAGTGGGATCCTTCCTCTTTCGAATACCATAACACCCCGAGAGCCTTCAATTTTCCCGATAGAAAGGCCATTTACAGGATCCTCGAGCCGCTGGCAAGGAAGTGTTGGGAGGTCTTCGGCCTCAGAGGTTACGCTAGGGTGGATTTCAGATTGGATGGGAACGGATGCCCATGGATACTGGAGGTGAACCCGAACCCTTGCCTTTCTCCCGATGCGGGTTTTATGGCCTCTGCCAGGGAAAAGGGCCTGTCTCCCGAGGAGGTGATTGGGAGGATAATTGCGGGATCGAACATCCTCTTTGAGGGAACACGAAGAAGGGGTGAGGCTTCGGGGGTCCTCGATGGGAAAAAGAGGGAAATTGGGCACGTACAGTGGAGGGAGGGCCTCAGGGACTCAGACCTTCCATGGCTCCAGGACATATTGGAATCCGATGGGGTCTTCAGCTCAGAGGAGATTCAGATGGCACTGGATGTGGCCCAGGAGGCCCTAGGGGGAGGGGAATCTGGTTATAACTTCATCCTGGCCGAGGTGGGTGGCCGCCCCATTGGATTTGCCTGTTTCGGGCCGGTCCCCTGCACCAAGGGGACCTTCGACCTTTACTGGATAGCGGTCCACGGGCGATTTCAAAAAATGGGTCTGGGAAGAGGGCTACTGGATAGAGTGGAAAACAAGGCCCTCTCCATGGGAGCAGAGCGTCTTGTAGTTGACACCTCATCGAGACCCGACTATAGAGGGGCGCATCGCTTGTATCTGAAGGCTGGCTACAAGCTCCGAGGAGAGATCGAGGACTTCTATTCCCGTGGAGATCACAAGCTGATTTTCTCGAAGGAATTGAAGCAAGGTTGAGCCTTTTGCCCAGGAGGAAGGGGGAATTCTCGTTCATCTCCAACATGAGCTCCAGATTCCCGAATCCTCGAGGGGTTCCCCACCTAAGGATCCCACTTACGGGAGTTGAGATTCCAAGTCCGTGCCACTGAGTTCCCGTGAACTCCCAAGGGAATCCTTGACGCTTGCGGGCTGCCCCGGATAACATGGCTCAATCGATCAGTCCCAGAAGAGGGGAGGTGAGGGAAAGAATTGAAGGAGATCCTCAAATCCATGCTGGAAAACGCTCTCGGGAAATTCTCCCCTGGAGAGCTCCTTCCCATGGCCAAGGAGCTCCCGTGGACTCTGGAGGTGCCCAGGAGGCCCGAACACGGCGATTACGCGACGAATCTGGCTTTGGTCTTGGGTTCCAAGAAAGGCGAGAGGGCCATGGACATAGCCAAGGGGATCCTGGAGAACTTGGCCGACCCCAAGGGTTATTTGGAGAGGGTAGAGGTCGCGCCTCCTGGGTTCATAAATCTCTTCCTCAATAGAGGGAAGCTCCTGGAGAAGGTCAAGGAGGTTGTCCAGGAAGGGGTGAACTACGGTAGGTCATCCCTCCAGGAGGAGGTGAAGGTCCTCGTGGAGTTCGTCAGTGCAAATCCCACAGGGCCTCTTCACGTGGGCCACGGACGGGGAGCAGCTCTGGGGTCTGCTCTTGCGAACCTACTCGAAGCAGCAGGTTACAAGGTGACCAAGGAGTACTACGTGAACGACATGGGCAGGCAGATGGAGGTGCTCGGCCGTTCCCTTTACATCCGGTACCTTCAGCTGCTGGGAGAGGACGTGGACATGCCAGAGGACCACTACAGAGGGGAATACATGGTGGACTTGGCAAAGGAACTCTTCTCCCTCTTCGGGGACGAGCTGAGAGGAAAGGAGGAGGTTGAAGCCCTGGAAGCTTGCAGGCACTTCGCATCGTCTAGGATCCTCGAAGGGATAAGAAAGGACTTGGAGGAATTCAGGGTCACCTATGACCGGTGGTTCCACGAATCGAGCCTGTATGAGGAAAAAAAGGTTCAGTCCCATTTGGAGAGGCTCAGGGAAAAAGGCCTGGTCTATGAGAGGGATGGAGCTCAGTGGTTCAAAAGCACCGAGTTCGGAGACGAGAAGGACAGGGTAGTGGTGAGGAAGGATGGAAGGACCACTTACCTGGCCTCGGACATAGCGTACCATGCTGACAAATTGGAGAGAGGGTATCAGAGGTTGGTGGATATCTGGGGCGCGGACCATCATGGATATGTCCCCAGGATGAAGGGCGTTATGCAGGCCTTGGGTGCAGATCCTTCTTGTCTCAACATAGTCCTGGTCCAGATGGTGAGCCTTCTCAGGGACGGAATCCCGGTGGCCATGTCCACGAGAGCGGGAGAGTTCGCGACCCTCAGAGAGGTCATGGAGGAGGTGGGGGTGGATGCGGCGAGATACATTTTCCTCATGAGAAGTCCGGACAGCCACCTCGACTTCGACCTGGAGTTGGCCAAGAAGCAGGAGAAGGAGAATCCCGTCTATTACGTTCAGTACGCCCATGCCAGGATATGCAGCATAGAGAGGGAAGCCAGGGAAAGAGGGGTGGAGCTTCCCAAGGTGGAAGAAGCAGATCTCACCTTGCTCCAGCTCCCAGAGGAGTGGGAGCTCATCAAGCAGATTGTCGGATATCCAGACCTTGTGAGAGAAGCGGCAGAGGCCATGGAACCTCACAGACTCACCTTCTTTTTGGACGGCCTGGCTGCCCAGTTCCACGCCTATTACAACAGGGGATGGTTGGAACCACAAGCTAGGGTCATTTGCCCTGATCCAGAACTCACGAAGGCGAGACTCCTCCTTGTGAGGGCAGTGAAGCAGGTCCTGTGGAACGCCCTCACCATACTGGGAGTGAGCGCTCCGGAAAAGATGTGAAGGGGAGAAAAATGGCGGAAGAGGAAGCCACCCGAGAGGGAGAGCATTCCAAGGGGGATCTTGTGACCCAGGCAGTGACCTTGATAGGAATCTCCTTTGTCATGTTCGGTCTGGGCTTCATGGCAGGAAGTAGTTGGCAGGAACAGAAGAGGGGCGAGAAGGAGAAGGTCGTTGTGGGGAGGCTCCTGCCACCTCAAGTGGAGATCCTCTCGGAAGAGGCCAAGCCAGGAGAATCCAAAGAGGAGGAAGATGGCCAGTTCTGGAACATTCTCCTGGGAAAGGAGACGAGTCTCTTCCCACAACCTCAGGCTGCCAAGACCCAGGGACAGGAGCCCCCAAAGAGGAAGGAAAAGAGCAGGACCCAGGAGGAGCCAAAGGAAAGGCCAAGAGTTGAAGGACCTCCCTCTGCGAAAGTCCAGGTGCAGGCCCCATCGGTTCCCCCCCCTAGCGTTCCAACTCCTCCCCCCCAACCTCATAGCCCCAGATATTCTCTCCAGGTCATATCCCTTCAGAGCCCCGAGAAGGCCGAATCCATAGCCAGGGAACTCTCTTCCAAGGGCTATCCGGGGGTCAGGGTCAAGGCTGGGGAGGTCCCCGGTCGAGGAACCTGGTACAGGGTCTGGGTGGGAAGCTTCGGGAAAAAGGAGGAGGCAGAGGCCCTGGCAAAGAGGTTAAAGGAGATGGAGCGATTGGATGCTCAGATAGTTCTTGAGACAAGATGAATTGGGCTTAGGGCTCGAAGCCGAAGGTGTGAGACCCCTTTCTCCATGGGAAAGAGGCTCGCGCAAAGAGGCTATGGAGCACTTCCCGAGCTGAGAGATGGAAAAGAGGCCATCCGGCCTCATTCGAGCCCAACCATGGAGATGGCCGCATCTTTCCCCAAAATGGGCAGGAGCTAGGGTTCGGGCTGCAACCACGGCTCCGAACCTCCCTCGCCTCTTAGCGCATAATTGTGAAAAAAAACTCCATCGGGGAGCGGGAAATCGAGATCTTCTCGAGGAGAAGCGCCTTCTCTCCTGCTACAGGGGTTGTGCCAGCCCCCGCCCTGTGTGCCTTTCCCTGATGATGCGGGGGAAAGAGAGCGATGAAGGATGCCCTCTCCTCATAAAGACACTGCCATCATTGGCAACACTCCTTTAGCAGGCCGAAGAGGGTTAAAATAGAAGAGCCCTCCCAGTCTGCGAAAGGGAGGCATCTCTGGCTCCCTCGGGCCTTACATCCAATTCAACAAGTTTTGAGGATCAGAGGGGGAAGATAGAAGCCATGGCCTCTAAGGCAATATTCTCGAAGGGGATGAGGGGAGCCCTGGTTCTGGTGATGCTCTTCCTGGGCTCCCTCTCTCAAGCCAAGGAGCTTTATGAGAAGAGTTGGGCAGTGGTCATAGGGATAGACGGGTATCGACACTGGCCGCCTCTTCAGGCAGCTGTGGCCGATGCCACTGCCATGGCCCAGATGCTCAGGGAAATGGGGTTTGACACCGTGACCTTCATCAGGGATACCGAGGCCACAAGGGAGAGGATCTTGACGGAGATCGGGACTCGCCTCAGCGAGGAGACAGGTCCCAATGACAGGGTGGTGATATACTTTGCAGGACATGGCTACACTGAGGATCTCCCCACTGGCGAGCAAGTGGGCTATCTCATCCCAGCCGACTGCCCCCAGTCCAACTTCTTCACCCACGCCATCTCCATGCAACAGATAAGGGAGACCTTCTCCAGGATGAGGGCGAAGCACATCTATTACATCATTGATGCGTGTTTTTCTGGTTACGGGTTCACGAGGAGCGCGGGGATTTCTCCCCAGGCCAGGGGATACTTGAAGGTGGTCACTGAGAAGAGGGCTGTGCAGATGATAACCGCCGGGAGAAAGGGAGATCTGGCTCACGAACAAGGGGGGCATGGAATCTTCACCCTCTATGTTCTGAGGGGTCTCAAGGGCGAGGCAGACCTCAATGGCGATGGGGTGGTCACGGCATCGGAGTTGGGAGCCTTCGTGCAACCCAATGTTTATCAGGCCTCCGGCCAAAAGCAGCTCCCCCAGTATGGAAGGCTCGAAGGCGAGGGAGAGGTGGTCTTCCTCGTGGGAGAGGCCCCAAAGATCAAGGAGATCAAGGAGCGGATCGAGGCCCTGGAAAGGGAGGCCTCGCAGCTGGACTTGGAGAGAAAAGGCCTGGAGGGCAAGAGGGAACTGCTCCTCACGGACATAATGAGACTGGATGTTCAGTTGAGGCAGAACAAGGAGAAAAGGGAGCTTTTGGAGAAAGAACTGGAAAGGCTTCGTTCCCAGCTAGGCCCCCAAGGATCTCCCCTTGCCCAATCTTCGAGACCCTTCAACGAGAAGGAAAAAGGAGATACCAAGCCTTTGCAGGAGATGCGACCCCAAGGGGGGAGGTTCAGGGACATGGGGGACGGGACAGTTCTGGACACCCAGACAGGCCTCCTTTGGGAGAAGGCTGGCTCTCTGACACCAGTTCGGTTTTCAGAGGCCGTGGCCCACGTGGAGGCCCTTAACAGAAAGAGGCTCGGAGGTCATTCCGATTGGAGGATCCCACAGTTGAGCGAGCTCAGGACACTCGTCATGGAAGATGCAAGCGAGGGGCTCAAGCTTCACCCGATCTTCGACAGGAGGGTCCCGGCTTGCTGGTCATCGGACCACCACAAGGTAGGGGCGCAAAGACACTATGCCGGGGTCGATTTCAGGGACGGAACAGTCTTGGCGAGAAGCGAGCACACGGATGGGTACCACGTGAAGGCTGTGAGGGGCCCTGTCAAGGAGGAGTCCAAGGGGAACTGAACCATCAATGGATGGAAGCCAGGGCCTTGGAAAAAGAGGAGAGAAAGTCCTCCTCAGCCATTCCCGGAAGCTCAACCTCTGGGCTTCCCATAACTCCTCTGAGACCATCTAGAATGGCGTCGATTTTGGCCTCCCTCCCCACGAGAACCCTCTCCATCCTCTCTATGACCGAGAGGGGCTTGGCGTGAAAATCTCCTGTTATGAGCACTTCCACGATCCTTCCGGCTTCGACCCACAGGGTAGTCCTCAAGAGTCCTGCCTGGGCCTTGTGGAGCCCTTCCACGCACTTGGCGCCCCTTGGAACCCCTCTGGCCCTCTCCCTCTGGGACCTACCCCAGAACCAGTCCCTGGAACAGAACATCTTCTCGAACTCTCCCACGTATTCCCTCTCCAAGGGCGTCATCTCGAGCTCTTGTAAGAGGAGATCCTCTCCGAAGATCTCCCGCACAGTCCTCTCTACCAGATCCATTATTTCCTCCTCTCGGACCTCTCTTCCGAGCTCTTCCTCGAGGCTCGTGACCCTCTCAGAAGGGCTTTTTGCCCTCTTGTCCCTCATCTTCTCGGGGGGGACCCTCAAAGCCCTCTCGAGAATTCTCCTTTCGGGAGGTGCTACATTGACCACGCACCTCAAGGTCAACACATCGTTTTCCAGACGAGCCGAACTCGCCACGACTTTTCTCCCTTCCACCTCAACATCGTTGAGAGGCCTCCAGAGGGCATCTATTCCAAAGATCTCTCTGATGGCCTTGGCCATGGATGTGAGGCCGAGCTCAAAGCCCTTCTGCAAGGTCTTGGTGGGCACCCAATCCTCTCTTGTGTCCACACTCAGGACCATGAATGCGGAGTCCTTTCCCCCCAAAATGGCCCCCCCGGTATTTCGCCTTCGGGCCACTTCTATCCCGGCTTCCCTGCAGAAATCCAGATCCAGACACTTCTCGGGATCCTCGAAGTAACCGATGGTGATGCTCTCTTTTGGAAACACATCGAGGATGACCGTGGAGGGCGCCCTTCTCTCCTCGACTGCCCTTTCCACAGCGGGAGAGATCTTGGTGGAGAATTCAGCGTAATTTTCCCTCATGCGGAGGAAACGGAGCTTCTTCTCGGCCACTTTCCACCTCATTTCCTTCTTTCCAGCCATAGCTTGAGATCCCTGAGAACCGTATCTTGGGGCCTTCTCCTCATTGCCTCATCCAGAACTGGCCCCATCTCCTCGTACTTCCCTTGCTCGAACAAGATCCCGAGGAGGAAAAGCTCCGGGGCTATATCGTCATGCTCGGCCCTGGCCTTCATCTCCCTGTACTTGGCCTCGCTCTCTTTGGGATCGTAAGGAGGCCTCTCCAGAGGCTCTCTCTCCTCCTGAGGAAGGGCCCCCCTCACCTGCATTCCCCCGGCCCTTGCCAGGCCCGCCTTTCTGAGGAGAGCGGGTATCCTCTCGATCTTCTGACCCGCTCCCGAAGGCAATGGGACGATCTCCGGTTTGGCCATCCCTCCTGCCTCTGGTTCAGAGCCCTTCTCCCCTACTCGGAAAATGGCGGGCCCTGTCCAGGTCTCCTGGGTGCTGGTTTCAAAGAATACGATCCGTATGGTAGAGCCCTCTTCCAGCCGGAATCTATCTCCCACTCGAACCTTCATGAAACTTTGGGCCTCTGCCTCACGGCCCGCCTCCTGACTCCAGTAGCTGACTTTTCCCTTGACTGAAGTGACAAGGCCCACGTCCTTGGGGATTGCCTGGGAGAAAGCCTCAGGCCCAAATGCCACTAACCCCATTGCCAGTGTGAATGACCCGAGAAACCAAACCTTGAGACCCCTCATCGTCCTTGCCCCCTTTCCTCTCTTTCTTCTTCCAAACAACAGACCGTGGTCGGGCTTTTCTTCCCCTTGAACTGGACTTCCTTGCACAGAAGGGGATTCAGCCCAGCTGATATGGCTGTCTCCAGGGTAGCAACTATCTCCCATCCCAGCTCCTTTGTAGCTGCCTCGCATCTCGAGGCGGTATTGACCACATCCCCCACTGCGGTGAGGTCCATTCTTCTAGCTGAGCCCACATTTCCAAGAACTGCTACCCCTGTATCGAGTCCTATCCCCACGCGAAGTTGGCCTAAGCCTTTGGAGCCGAACCTCTCCCTCACCCATTGCTCCATGGCCCTCACTTCCCTCACTATCCTCCTCGCAGCACGAACAGCTCTCGAGGCATGATCTCCGAATGGCACAGGCCATCCGAATACAGCCATGAGCCCATCTCCCAAGTACTTGTCAATCATGCCCCCTTCCTCGAGCACTGCCTCGGAGGCTCTTCCTAGAAATCCGTTCAGAAGCTCGACTGTCTCGTGGGGCTCCAAGAGCTCGGATATCGTGGTGAAATCCCTGAGATCCGAGAACATGACCGTTATCTCCACGGCCTCTCCTCCTAGATCCGGCCTCTTGCTGGAGAGCATTATCCTGTCCAAGGCTTCCTTGGAAACATATCGACCAAAGAGGGCTTCGAGCCTTTTCCTCTCCCTCTCTTCCCGCCGCACCCTCAGGCCCATGGCACCCAAGAAACAAACGCCCATGGAGGCGTGTACAAATGAGGAAGGCAGAAGCAACTCCGCCCTGAAGAGGAGAAAGGAAACGAAGGAAGAGAATGCCATGACAATTGCCACGGAGACCAAGCCCTTCCATGGATCGGCCTTCATCCAGAGTGATCCCCAAAGGACCACTGCGATGAACCCAACAAGCAATCTGAAAGCACTCGGCACCTCTCGAGGGTATTTCCCTCGGAGCACTGTCTCGCAGATATTCGCGTGGAGCTCTGCACCACTCATCATCCCTCCCTCTCTCCCCAGGAGAGAATGAGCGTAGGGGGTGAGGTGCAGATCCTGGAATCCCACGTGTTCCGCTGCCACTATCACGATCTTCCCCTTGAGTCCCCTCACCTCCTCGTCCTCCAATGCATTGGGGGCGAGGAGCCTTGCCATGGAGACCCGCTTGAAGGTCCCAGGGGGTCCAAGAAATCTTATGGGAAGGGGCGTCTTCTGCTCCATCAAGTCTTTCGCCTCGTGGGATAAAGCCTCGGCCTTCGCCCTCAGGGCAAGGAGCGTGCCGAAACTCGCAAGGTACTTCCCCTCCCCAACTGGTAGAAAGGGAACGAATCTCCTCACTATCCCGTCGGAATCCGAGAAGAAGTTCGCGATCCCCACATCATCCACCCCATTGGGAAGGCTGTAAAGGTAGTCTTCAACGGGAAGGAGGATCTCCATCTCCTCTCCCTTTCTGGGGGCTAGGAGGCCTATGAGAACAATGGATCCCATGGAAAGCTGCCTTCTCAGGGGGGCATCGAAGACCCTACTCGCCTCCAGCCATGGCCCCTGGAGCTTCTTGAGCCACTCTTCTGGACTGACCGCAAAGAGATAGTCCAGACCCACTAGTCTTGCTCCGGCCTCCCTTATGATCTCCACAGCTCTTGCCAGGTGAGGCCCCCAAAAGACCATGGGCTCGTCTTTGAGACTCAAGATAGTCTCGTTGTCCATGGAGACTATCGTTACATTTTGGGGCTCCTCCATCTTCCCCGAGACATTGTGGAAAAGGTCATAGTGCCACCTCTCCCAACCATCGAGCCACCCCGCTCGATAGAGGCCCTCGGCCAAGCCCAAAGAGACGATTGCGAGGGCAAGGACACTCCACCTCTTGTTCAGCACCTCTCCCCTCTTCTCCCTCTAGGATCCGCAATTGGGGCTCGGTATGATGGACCCTCGGTCTCCTCCGACCCTCACTCCCCCGATGCGCCCCCGTGAGCCCCTTGAGGCCCAAATCCCCGTTTCCTCGGGATCCCCATGGCTCAATTCGAGGCCCTTTTCGAAGCCGATATCCTCTCCCTAGCTCTCTCGATTATACCCTTGTCGGGCTTGAAAGGTATGGGATGGGGTGGGGGCACATCCATGAGGAGCTCCTCCCCGAAGGGTGTCTCGAGGACCTTCATGTTGTAAGCCTTCACCATGAGCCTTTCCAGATTCACGGCATCGGCTGAATTGTAGGCCAGGAGGGTCTCCAGGGCCCTCGGATCTTCTGTCCTTAGGTAATCTTCCCAGAACAGGACCGCAAAGTACCCATCCACGTTTTCCAGATCTCCCCTCTCTATGCCCATGGCCCTCTCGCATCCCTTGAGTCCCCCCCTGAAACCCAGAGCGGAGAGCAGGAACCTGAGATCGATATGCACATGGTCCAGCCTGGCCCTGAGGGACTCCCTCAAAATCGGCAGGTCGAAACACCTGCCATTGTATGTGACGAGGATCTTGTATCCCATCACATCTTGTGGAAACTCCCAGAGGTTCTCACCCCTGATATAAGTCCTGAGGCTCTGGCCATCGTACAGGGCCACGGTCGTTATCTCGCATCCGCCTCCAGGCCTCGCTGTCGTCTCGATGTCCAGGTATGCCACGCGGTGTCGAAACTCCCTGAAAATCCTCCAAAGTTCCCTGTGGGGCAAGGACCGACCGAAGAATCCCACATCTTCCAGGGCCAGGCGTCTTGCGGACTCTTCCACCTTGGACTGGGCAAGGTCCCTAGCTGGGGGAGGAAGGAACCTCCCTCCCCATAGGAGGAGATCCTCCCAAGTCCTCACCCCCCTTTTCCAAAGGGCCCGCTCTGTCTTGGCCCCTATACCCGGAATGTGTATGAAGGTTCTCCTGAGCACCTCTGTACCTCGGCCCCTAGGACCCCTCATCTCAGAGCCGGCCTCATTTCTGGGTGCTAGCTGCCTTTCCCCTGCTTCTCAGCCTCTTTTCTTCTCGCCTCCTTTATCTCGTCCAGATAATAGCGAATGAGGGGTGACATCTCCGGAGGCTGCCAGTCGGTTTTCTTCGGCTCTTCTGGCCAAGTGAAAGGAAGGTGCCAGATCTCCCCTGGTCCTTTTGCACCCTGCAGGACCTCGAATACTTTGAGGAGCACCTTCCTCTGGCCTTCTCTGTCATGGATCTGACCCACTGGTCTGCCAAAAGGATGCTCGATGGCCGCTGTCCTGGGGATGCCAACAATCCGATGAAAGGTCCAAATGGGATTCAGCACCACAGTGGAGAATCCCCTTTCCTCCAAGAACCTGGCGGCCAGTCCCACGGACTGGCAGCAAAAAGGTCAGGCAGGAAATAGGAGGACCGCATCCACCCCCTCTTGTCTCATCTTCTCCGCCATGGGAGATATGGCTGTGTCCAGGAATTCCGTGCTCTGCCACTGGAAACCGTAGAAGGAATAGGATGAGGGAGCGAGCTTCCCAATGACCCCCTCCTTCTCGAACTCCTCCATTCGCTGCATGGGAAGCATCACGTTGATATCCTGTTTTATCCAGTTGGTGTTTATGTGGAGGTGGTTTACGTCGATATCCTGGCTCGTAGTCCCTCTGGGAATGACCCTGTACGACCTGTCCCCCCAGAGGGGCTCCCTCTTTTCCCTCTCCATGTCAAAGGGTGGATCGCTCTTCAGGCTTATGCCAGCGCTCGTGATCATGGAAACTGTGCATTCACTCAGGGGCTTTTTCAGGGGAGTCCAAGGAATCTGCCCTCCATAATCCTCCTCTCCGATGAAACTCCTGACCCAGGCAGCCAAACCAGGAGGAAGAAACCTGTATGGGTCCACGAACTTTTGTCCCTGTTCCATTTGCCATCCTCCTTTGTATGTTCTTAACGGTCCAGATGGGCCTTGTCCTTTTCGTCCTACTGGCCACCTCTTTTGAGACGGCCCGCCCTCTTTGCGGAAAAGGCAGCCATGATCAAAACCAAAGAGGTTATGATCCCAGCCCAAAATGAGCCATGGAACACCAGTCCCAGTCCTCCCAATATAAGGCCCAGCCACATGCCGGTGAGGAACAATCCCACAGTGGGATCTCGAGGAATGCTCTGTGAGGAAAGAAGCCTCTTTCTCGAGACAAAGGCGCCCATCGCTACTCCAGCCAGCATGAAGCCATATCCCATGATGATGGATCCGAATTCCTTCACCTCAACTCCGCTTTTTCTTCCTCGTAGTGTTGGGCGAATATCGCCCCTGCTCCTTTGAACACATTGGCATGGCTCAAGATGTAATCAGCAAGCTCTCTCCTTCTTGCTTCTTCGAGGCTATTGAAGATCCTTTTCATGGCCTCCAGGCCTTCAGCCCTCTGCAACATGCCCCAGAGCCCTTCCAGGGTCTCCGGCATTGGTTCCACGGAAGCCTCCCTCATCGCCTTGGCATGGATGGTTCTGGCTTCGTAGAGAAGATCCCGGAGAGTTTTCTCCAGATTTTTGACCTCCTCCTCTAGGTCCTGAGGGTCGCTGTGAGAACCAGTGAGGGAGAAAATCCTCTCCCCCTCTTCCACCACAATGGCCATTCTTATGGCCCCTCCTTCCCTTTGAACGGACAATCTCAGAGGCTTTCCCATGACCCCATTCCCCGGCTAATATAACGATTCAAATGGACTTCTCCCAACCCTGGCCGAAATCAGCAAGAGGCCTTATCTCCGTCACCTGGAACGTCACTGCAGCCTGAATCATCGAGGCAGCTTGCCTCCCAGCAAATTTCTCTATCTGCCCCTTGATCTCCTCGAGAAGGGGTCCTTGGGTCTCGCAGCTCTTCATCTTCAAGTACACCCTTATCCCCTTCCACGAATCCAGAGTCTTTCCAGGCTCCAGAATCATGAATGCCGCATGAGGATTCTCCTGGAGGTTGGCCAGGGTTCGATTCTTCCCCAATCCCATGACCACTGTGGTCTCATCCAGCATCCTAAGGGAGTTGAAATAGGCCACATTGACCCTTCCTGATCTGTCCGCTGTGGCCAGGGCCCCGAGCCTCGGCTGTTTGTTGAAAAATTCAACCAGTTTCGAACTCATGAGGCACCTCCCCTTCCTTTTAAGCTCAAGCCTATGTGGCCTCGAGCCAGATGTCAAGAAGCCCAAGACTTCCCTGATCTGCGCATTCCCGTGAGAGGACCTTTCCCGTGCCAAGGCGTCTCCTTCCCACCGGTTCCTCAGGCGAAAAGCCAGTGGCCCAAGGGGGACATGTTTGGGCCTACCCATGGCATTTCCTTTCGGGCGTGCGGAGCCCGCCCCTCCGCGAAGGGGCAAAGCCGAGCTGGGATGCCCTTCCGGGGAAAACCCGGATATGGCGCGAAAGACGGTTTTCTCGGAGGGACGCACTCCGTGCGTCCGCATTGCGAGGCCCTGCTCATGCCGAGGCCTTTCATTACCCAAGATGGGTGGCCCGATGGCCGTTGGGCGATGACGACGTGCCTCGGTCAAGCCGGGGCCTTCCTTGCGGGCGTGCGGAGCCCGCCCCTCCGCGGGGGCTATCCGAGCTCGGATGGCCTCGCGGGGAAAACTCGGGGATGGCGCGAGGGGCGACCTTCTCGGAGATACTGTGTTGGGTTGTCAAGCCTCCTTGGTTTAGGGAGAGTGGGCTCCCTGGTAATGAAACGCTGGGTTGAAGGGCTGTGCCGACTTGAGAACCCCAATGGCAATGTGAACTAGCTTGCGC